>VOFI01002961.1_pt1 | contig 183711 bp, 165 predicted proteins | sample 5384131 | NCBI WGS metagenome assembly VOFI01 (sample SAMN12384728, study PRJNA508395) | human gut metagenome | isolation source: healthy gut H | host: Homo sapiens | reverse complement strand
GATGAATGAAAAGGGCTGGTCTTTGATTTCAATAGCGCAAATTGGTCAATGAATGAAGGGTAGTCACCAGACGGATGCTTTGTCCTGACAACACAGCCTGACCGAATTTCATTTTGTCCATGCCGTAGTTAATCATCATTTTCAGGTTATTCACCTGGATAATCTGATTCCACAGGTAAGGAAGCATGGATAATGTCAGATAGCCGTGAGCAATCGTGCTGTGATAAGGGCTGTCTACTTTGGCACGTTCCGTATCCACATGAATCCATTGATGATCCAGTGTTGCATCTGCAAAAAGGTTGATGCGTTCCTGTGAGAGTTCCACATAATCTGAAACACCTATTTGTTGTCCTACTAGCTTTTCGAATTCTTCGTACGAATTGATAATTACTTTTTCCATAGTCTTATCGCTTTATGGGGGTTATTATAAATGTTAATCGGGGACAAAAATAGAAAAAATAAACTGATATGCCATTAATTTACGCAATAAAAGCAGGAACAAAAGAAGTCGGGGATAGTTTACAAATCAGGGGCTTGTTTCAAAGGTTGTTCCAAGGTTCGCCTCAAGGCTTCCGACAAGATACTGTACCCTTTTCCGTTCAGATGCAGATCGTCAATAGTGAGTTCGGGATTCAGCCTTCCGTCCTGCAATAAACGGTCGAACACATCCAGATAGATAATGTCCGTTCCCTCCAGTTTCCTGTGTATTTTCTGATTAAGCATACAGATGAATTTATTCACCGACGTACTGTAATCATCGTAATCATTGCGTGGGAAGATACAGAATAAGTAAGTCTGCCGGGAAGGAACAGCCAACACTGCTTTTACATACCGTTCTACATAGCCGTCCACATTTTCATCGTTCAACTGATAGATGTCATTACTTCCGAACTGAATAACTACCCGGCAATCCGATGTGTCCACATCAAACGCTTCGACATAAGCCAATCCCTCACCGGGCACACCATAGTTCAGGCATTCCCATTGCGGAAAATAGATATTCAATGCCCAGAACGCTATATGACTGTTGCCTACAAAAGCTAGTTTCGGTTTTTCCTCTATCTTATCCATTTCATTCAAACATTCATTTTATTTCATTTAAACTCCAGAACAAATATAGAACAAAATTCGCGGATTTACTTTACTTTTGCACCGATAATCACATTCATATATAAACCGATGATACATTTTTTCAAGAAGAGCGTTTCTCATATTGCGCTACCGGAGAAATTCACTTATCCTTTCCACTATACGCCGCATCCGTTGTGCGTATTAGCGGCGGAAGAAGTGAAAGAGTATATTTCAAGCCGGAAGGAATGGCAGGAAGAATTGACGCTTGGAAAGATGTTCGGGGTATTGATTGTACAAGAGACAGGAAAAAGGACAAGAAACGGGAGGGAAAAAGAAACGGGAGAAAGTACCGATAAAGACGAAGAAGGCGGAATCGGTTACCTGGCAGCCTTTTCCGGCAATCTGGCAGGGAAGAATCTGCATACTTATTTTGTTCCTCCTGTTTATGACTTGCTCCAACCACAAGGATTCTTCAAAATAGAGGAAGAACAGATCTCCGCTATCAATATCCGCATCAATGAATTAGAAAACAGCCGTCCCTATCTGGACGCAAAAGAAAGGTGGAAGAAAGAAACGGAACAGGCTAAAGCGGAGTTGAGTCAAGCCAAAGCAGAGTTAAAAGCCGCAAAGGAGGCCAGAGAAATCCGCCGTCAGTCCTCGCCCGGACTTTCCGAAGAAGAACAAGCCGTCTTGATTCGGGAAAGTCAATATCAAAAAGCTGAATACAAACGGAAAGAGAAGGAATGGAAAAAACGGTTGGAAGAACTTGAAACCGAAGTTAACCGTTTCAAAACGGACATAGAAAGCTTGAAAACAGAACGGAAAGAACGTTCGGCGGCTTTGCAACAAAAGTTATTCGGACAGTTCCGGATGTTGAACGCGAAAGGAGAAGTGAAAGACTTATGTACTATTTTTGAGCAGACTGTTCAGAAAGTACCTCCCGGCGGTGCGGGTGAATGTGCATTACCCAAGCTACTGCAATATGCTTATCTTCATCAACTAAAGCCATTGGCAATGGCTGAATTTTGGTGGGGGGACTCTCCCAAAAACGAAATCCGGCGTCATGGATATTACTATCCTTCCTGTAAAGGGAAGTGCGAGCCGATTCTACAACATATGTTACAGGGACTGGAGGTAGACGAAAATCCGCTATTAAGCAATACGCATAAAGACACGGAACTGGAAATCGTGTTTGAGGATGAATGGCTGGTGGTAGTCAACAAACCGTCCGGAATGTTATCCGTGCCGGGAAAGGAGGAGGATATGGATTCCGTTTATCACCGCCTGAAAGAAAAGTATCCGGACGCAACCGGACCGATGATCGTACACCGACTCGATATGGCGACTTCGGGGTTACTGCTTGTTGCCAAGACAAAAGAAGTACATCAACATTTACAGGCGCAATTTGAGAACAGAAGTATAAAAAAACGATATATCGCCTTACTGGACGGGTGCATAACAGAAACCGAAGAAACAACAAATCAAACAACAGGAAACACAAGAAAAACAGAAAAGGTAAGAGCAACAGAAGTAATAAGTACAACCGGAAAGGCAGGAAGAATCGAGCTTCCTCTCTGTCCGAACCCTCTCGACCGACCGTGCCAGAGCGTTGACGAAGAACATGGGGAAGGAAGCTATCACAGAGTATCAGATCATCACAAACTCAGAGAAACATACCCGTATCGCTTTCTGCCCGTTGACCGGACGCACTCATCAACTACGTGTGCACGCCGCCCACCCGAAAGGTCTGAATTGCCCCCATTCTAGGCGACGAGCTCTACGGAAAGAAAGCAGACAGGCTATATCTTCATGCCGAATACATAGAATTCCGTCACCCCATTTACGGAGACATCATCTGCATACAGAAAGAGCCTGATTTTTAAGAAAAAGACTCTTATGCCATGAACCAAAACCTTTTTGAAATGTATATAGGTGTAACTATTAACTTTCAAAAAGAACCTGACTATGAGTATTAAGTTTCGAATTACAAAGTACCTGGCTGTATCTGCATTAGCCATGCTGCTATTAGGAGCCTGCTCCAAAAACAACATTTATATCGACCTCGCCGATCCTAACGAAGAAAACGGTAATGGCCACCCGTCCGGCAATGACAGTGGCAACAACAACGGCAATCCTTCCAAAGAGGGTACTTTAGTTACTTTCAGCGCATCCGTAGAAGGAAGAAACATCACCCGCGCCATGTCGCCTATGGGCAAGGGATTACAAAGTTGGTTGTGTGCTTACCTGTCCAATACCTCGAACATAATCACCGGAAATCCTATTGCCGAAGGTACATACATCACCTCCTCTCCCGGCGTACTGGCAGGCAACAACGGATATAAAATGTATCTTAGCAACAACATCTATAATTTCTATGCCGTTTCCTGCAATTCCAAGAATCCCGCCCCGACCTTTACCAACGGGATATCCGCCCCTTTATCCTTGTCGGGAGGTGCCAATATAACTCTCAACAAGATTATCTCCGCCTCTATCACTCCGCCGAAACCGGGCGCAGTCATGGATTTGTCTACCGGAATCATCACTTCGGAAACAACTTATGACAAGGCCGCTATCATGGGAATCAATGACTTTACCGTACAATATACCATGTTGCCTGTGAAAAGTTCCTTACCCATGACTTTAACACTGGAATTACTGGTCAACGGAGAAAGTTTCTCACGCACCTACACCACTCCGCTTACTCCCCCCAACAGTCTGCTAGCGGCAGGAAACTCATATCTTTTCCGGGCGATCATTGACGAAAACTCCTTAACATTCGCCAATGTAAGCGTAAAAGAATGGACTGAAGTAGACGAAAGCGGCAACCCGCTATATCCGATACAAGACTAACCTCTCTCCGGTTGCGCAAGCCGGCAACCCCTATGCCACCGCTTGCGTAACCGAAGCGTTTGTAAGCACCTGCTTCTTCAACCTCTTGTAGACATAGATAAAAGCAGGAACAAGGAACAAGTCCGCGGCTATCCAAGCCAACGGGTCGCCGTAGCAGACAGCCAGAAAACCGAAAGCAGGAACCGCATAAAGGCTGACGAGAATACGGGCAATCATCTCCGCCACTCCGGAAAACATAGCAAGATTCGTAAAACCCACTCCTTGAATGGTATAACGCAAGACGCACAACAATCCAAGCACAGGGAAGAACATACAGGAAATATGAAGGAAAAGTTCCGTATCCAGTAAAATCTCCGTTTCCGAGGGGTCTACAAAAATCAAGGCAAAGTATTTAGCTCCCGACATCAGGAGCACGAAAGTAAACGCCGCATAGATAATCATCATCAAGACGCTTGCCTTAATCCCCAGCCAGATACGCTTCGGTTTGCCCGCACCGTAATTCTGTCCGCTATAAGTAGCCATAGCGATTCCCAGACTCTCGAACGTACAGATAAAGAACATCTTGATACGCATCGCCGAAGTAAAGGCAGCCACACAAGCCGTACCCAACGCATTGTTTGCGCTCTGAAGCATAATACTACCGATAGCCGTAATGGAAAATTGCAATCCCATTGGCACACCGATATAAAGCAACGTCTTAGCCAGCTTCGACTGGAACCGCCGTTCCTTCGGAGTACTCTGCAAAATATCAAACTTACGATACATATAAATATAACAGAGCACAGCCGAAAGCCCCTGTGAGATAACCGTAGCAATGGCAGCTCCCGCCACTCCCCAGCCGAGCACCAAAATACAAAACAAATCGAGCACAATGTTCAACACCGTAGAGAGGAGCAGAAACCAGAAAGGCGTCTTGCTGTCCCCCAACGCGCGGATAATGCTCGAAAGAAGATTATAGAAAAAAGTAAAAGGTACCCCGATAAACGTGACAAGCAGATAAGCATACGCCCCTTCGAATATATTCTCCGGTGTACGCATCATCTGAAGAATATCCGCACACAAGATACTGGTAACAATAGCGATAGTGACAGACATCACCACAGAGAGCTTCAGACTGACGGATATGTAACTGCGCATCGTGCTATAATCCCTCGCTCCAAACTTCTGTGCCACGGGAATACCGAACCCTCCGCAACATCCGTTGCAGAACCCCAAGATAAGGAATACCACCGATGTGCTGGCCCCTACCGAAGCCAACGCATTAATACCCAGAAACTTTCCAACGATTGCCGCATCGACAAGCGAGTACGTTTGTTGCAGCAGATTGCCAAGCAAAAGCGGCAGTGTAAACTTTAAAATCAACGGTAATGCCGGCCCTGCCGTCATCTCTTTAGAAGTTGCCATACGTCTATGTTCTAAAATTGCGCGCAAAGATACGGAAAATCCCATGAATAAAATCCGGATTCACCTTCCTCTTTTATTGACGTAAATCAAAAAACGAGGAAGCGCTTATCATAACGGAAAACCTACCGTTTCACCAGCCGCTTGGGCGACCCGTGCCACGAACATCCCAGACAGAACACCTCCGTCAGGTCGAAGCCTTCCATAGAATCCTCCGGGTATTTAGGCACGACTTCACCATTTTCGAGTACATATACCAACAGTCTTTCCCCTTGTTCATTCTTCACATACATAGCAGCAATTTTACATTGCGGGCACAATAACTTTTTCATGCCGCAAAGATACACTATCTTTGTGAACCCGATCTACAAAACCGGATAAAATGAAGAAAAACCGTATTGCACGCGAAAAGGAAACAGTAGAGCTGATGATACGCCTCTACTGTCGGAAAAAAGAAAAGAATACCGTTCTTTGCCCCGACTGCGAAGAACTGCTGCGCTATGCACACGCCCGTCTCGACCGTTGCCCGTTCGGTGAAAAAAAGAGTTCGTGCAAGAAATGTACCGTACACTGCTACAAACCTGTCATGCGTGAACGGATGCGGCAAACCATGCGCTTCGCCGGACCGAGAATGATATTCTACTCCCCTTGGGCCGCCATACGTCATTTACTAAACCTATAAATACATCACCCATTCAGCCATATACCATTATGAAAAGAGCCATAATCATAGGAGCCACCTCCGGCATCGGACAAGAAGTAGCCAAAAATCTTTTGAGAGAAGGCTGGCAAATCGGAATAGCCGGCAGGCGTCAACCGGCACTCGAAGACTTCCAACGCATTGCACCGGAACAAATAAAGATCCAGTCACTGGACGTCACCCAGGCAGACGCTGCGGAAAAACTGAACACCCTTATCCGCAAACTAGGCGGCATGGACCTCTTCCTCCTCAGCTCCGGCATCGGTTTCCAGAACCCGGAACTGGATATCGACATAGAACTGAACACCACACGTACCAACGTCGAAGGATTTACCCGCATGGTGGACACTGCCTTCGATTACTTCAAGCAGCATGGCGGCGGACACCTTGCCGTTATCAGTTCTATCGCAGGAACCAAAGGTTTGGGTATAACTCCCGCCTACTCCGCCACGAAACGTTTCCAGAATACCTATATCGATGCTCTCGAACAACTCTCCCACCTGCAAAAACTAAATATCCGCTTCACCGATATCCGTCCCGGATTTGTTGCCACCGCCCTACTAGGTGACGGTAAACACTACCCGATGCTAATGAAAGCAGACAAAGTGGGGCAAGCCATTACCCGTGCCCTGAACCGCAAACGCCGGACGGTAATCATCGACGGACGTTACCGCGTGCTCGTTTTCTTCTGGCGACTGATCCCCCGCCGGTTATGGAAACGCCTGCCCGTAAAAAACAAAAGCTAAAAAGAGCAAGATAGGATAACACTATTTTCGGGAAAAAACTCTATATTTGTCCACAGAGACAAGAGATCTGTCTATCATTCCCTTAACCAACTAAAGAACTAAAAAATGGAACAGAAAATTTGCCAGTGTTGTGCCATGCCGATCAACGGGCATTTCACCAAAGACTGTACAATGGACGAAATGATCGAGTTTAACCTAAAGTATCTCGACGAGTTCAACAAAGATTCGAAAGTAAAGTACACGATCGATGAAGCACGCGCCACCATGAAAGAATTCTTTCCGCAATTGAAAAGGTGGAAGAAATAAGTAAAAACGAAAGCACACCGTTTCCAACAATCCGTTATCCACAATTAAACAACAAGAATTATTCAGATTTTCTTTTTTATCATACATTATTTCTTCTTATCGTTTTTTTATTATACATTTGTAAATGTATATTCTGTCATTAGGATTGTAAAACAATACAGCAAATCATAAAAATAACAGTTCAGTCCTGATTACGGATAAAAATAGGAAACAAATGAAACAAAGCAATTCACTTTCTTCTAAGGATGAGAATATGTCTTCAGAAAATGGAGCGGCCGGATTGACACAAGACCAACTGCTGTTTACAGAAAACATCTACGCCAGTCTGCCAATAAGTATCGAAGTTTATGATGCTAATGGTATCCTACGTAAAATCAACGATAAGGCATTGAAAATGTATGGAGTCAGTGACCGTACAACAGTCATAGGTAAAGTCAATCTTTTTAACAGTCCTTATATGGACAAGGAATTAAAATCCAAGATACAGAGAGGTGAGGATGTCACTTTAGAATTTGAGTATGACTTCGACCGTATCAACAGCGATGCCTATTTCTGCAGCCAAAATAAAAACTCTATAATTTATGAAGCCCAAGTAGTTCCGGTATTAGACGATCAAGGTACTATCATCGGCCATATATTGCTTTCTAATGACGTGACCAGTGCCAAGGAAATAGAATTTCGCACGGAAGAAAGCAAGAAGAATCTGGAAATGGCTATGGAAGCTGCCAACATGGCTTCATGGGTATATAATGTGCATAAAAAGACATTCAGCACATTGCACGGAAACGCGCTAGCAAAAGAAGAAATGTCTTTGGAGCAGATGCAAAGTATCCTGCATCCGCAAGACCGTATACAGTTAATGCAACTGTTCGCTCAACTGATAAACAAGGAAACGCAACAGGTGCACACCACCCTGCGTTTTTATAACAAGGAAGAAAGGCAATACCGCCATTACGAAAGCCGGATGCGCTTATCCTCCGAACACCGGGGAAAGCTCCTGATTGTCGGCACACAACTGGATGTAACGGATAAAGTGCAAATGTTGAAAAAAGACACAAGACCTGACAACAAAGCGCGAGCTGGCCATGCAGGTGAGCAATATCGTACATTGGGACTTCGACGTATCCACACAGAAGTTCGAGTCCTACAATGATCCGATCAACGACTATGCCCCCAACAGGCTTGTTACTCTCAAAGAATTTGAAAGTGTCGTACACCCTGACGACCGCTCTACCTATTTCGATGCCATCCAATCTATGTTGTCGGGCGAAAACGAAACCGTCAACTTCACTTGCCGCATGCAAACAAAATACGATGAAACCTGGCAATATTGCAATGTCATCGGCGTTCCTTTCGAACAGGACGAGAATGGAAACACCATACGCTTCACCGGCTTCCGACAGAATATCTCCAAGCTCCACCGCCTGAACGAGGAGCTTAAAGAGAGAAATTATAAAATGGAGCTTACGTTCAAGACCGTCGGTATGTCTTACTGGGATTTCGATGTGACAGGCCGGAAGTTCACCGCATTCAATGATCCCGTCAACGACTATCACCCTGAAACTCCGATTGATGTCGACCAATATTTGAGCGCTGCCCACCCGGACGACCGGGAACTTGTACGCAAATATTTCGAGGGAATGATAGAAGGAAAAGAGCAAGAATTCAATTTCCAGTACCGTTCCAAAACGAAATGGAATAAGGAATGGCAGACCTTAATCATCACCGGCATTCAAGTGGAAAGAGACAAAAGAGGAAAAATAATCCGTTACACAGGCATCGGCTTCAACAATACGAAGTGGGAGAAAATGGCACAAGAGCTAAAGATATTGAAAGACAAAGCCGAACTTTCCGACCGCCTCAAATCAGCCTTCCTGGCCAATATGAGCCATGAGATACGTACCCCGTTGAATGCCATTGTCGGTTTTTCCGGCCTCATGGTAAATTGTGACGACCCCGAAGAAAAGGCGGAATACATGGAGATTATCGAATCGAACAACGACCTGCTGTTACGGTTGATTAATGATATTCTCGACCTTTCCAAAATCGAGTCGGGCATCCTCGAACGCAAGAGGGAAAAGTTCAATCTGGCAAAAGTATCCGGTGAACTTTATACAATGATCCAACCGAAGATCACTAATCCGGAGGTAGAGTTCATCCTCGGCAATTCCGGTCCGGATTGCTGGATATTCCTGGACAGAAACCGCCTCAAACAGGTCTGGATGAATTTCCTTACCAATGCTGTGAAATGTACGCATAGCGGACATATCAAAATGGGATACAGTCTCGAAAACGGAGGAATCAAGGTCTATGTCGAAGATTCGGGTGTCGGCATTCCGTATGAGGTGCAGAACAGGGTGTTCGGACGATTCCAGAAACTCAATGAATTCGCACAGGGAACAGGACTCGGATTAGCCATTTCGCGGGCAATTATCGAAGGCGCAGGAGGAGAAATAGGATTTACTTCCACGCCCGGTGTCGGTTCCACTTTCTGGGCATGGATTCCATGTGATGTAAGTATGCAGGAAAACATCGATCCGAAAGCAACGCCACAACCAACACAGACACAAGAGACAGTTTCTTTGAACCACTCCATACCTTTAAAAGGTATAAACGGAAAAGACCTGCAAATACTGATTGCCGAAGATAACGACAGCAATTACTCGTTAGTGAAACATATCCTCAAGGAATACCAGATCACCCGTGTGGTGAACGGAGTGGAAGCGGTGGAAAAAGTACGCGATGAAGAGTTCGACATCGTCCTTATGGATATGAAAATGCCGATTATGGGAGGTTTGGAAGCGACACGGAAAATCAGGGAGCTGAATCCTATCATCCCCATTATCGCACTTACCGCCAATGCCTTCGACGCTGACAGGGTAAGCGCCATGGAAGCAGGTTGCAATGCATTTCTGACAAAGCCTTTGAAAAAAGAAGAACTACTTGAACTGTTCTCATTCAAGTTGTAACAACATCACAACCAGTTCTCTATATAGTTGCCACTCGGAACGCACATCATATTCATATCCTTTTATCCTTTATCCAGTTCCGGGTGGCGCTCCAACCACCTTACCGCATACGAGCAGGTAGCTTTCGGCTTCATACCGTTGGCCAGTGCATAGTCATAGGCAGCTTTCACCAATGTGGCGGCTATTCCGCGCCCCTCTATGGGACGGGGTACAATCGTGTGGATAATATCGAGCGAATCACCTAAAAGGCGATATTGTACAAAGGCGGTGCGGCCGTCCACTTCTGTCTTGAACAAATTCTGTTCGGGCTGATGAATAATTTCGTACTCCATAATCTTGTTTTTGTAATCCATAATCCTGTTTTCCGGTTGCACGGCGTGTCGCAGTCAGGCTGGTAGCCTTTAGAATTGCTCAATCCATTGCAACCGGTTGGTATCGTATCCGCGGCGTTCGGCGGCGGTGACGAGTTTTTTCTTTATATCCTCCGGCAGTTGCGGAGTCCGGCTCAGTATCCAGAGATATTTGTCGGTGCTACTGCCTACGAGGGCGTAGTTGTAATTCTCCTCATCCAGTTCGAGCACGTAATAGTCCGAGTAGAAGTTGAGGAAGAAAGAGACTTTCAGTTTGCCCGGCTGCGCGGGGTCGGGAATCTTGGCGTGCCCGTTGGCGGTCTTGCAAATATCATAAGGGGAATTACGTTTGCATCCCCGGTTCTCTACGCGAATCAGGCCGTCGGGACGGAGCGTGTAAGTGGCGGTCACATCGACAAGTCCATGCTCGAAACGGTTTTCGTAACGGGCAATCTCGTACCAAAGTCCCATGTATCGCTTCAGGTCAAGTGTCTTGACGGTGGTATGGTCGATTCCTTTGAAAAGACGTTCCACGTTGGGGACGGAAAAGCGGAAACCGGCTTCCAGCAGACGTGTGGGACGGACTTTCTGACCGGCTGTGAGAAACGAAGCCGCCTCGCCATAAAAGATACGGAAAGCACGTTGCGGAGCAACAATCGTCGTCCATGCCTGATAGGCTTTACCCATTTCGTGAGTAAAATCGTATTGCGAGATCTGTTGCGGGGCAACCAGATTGAACACACCTTGCGTCTCCTCATGCCCGATAAAAAACTCCATGGCACGGCAAAGATCGTGCAGTGCTATCCACGGGAAGGACTGGGTGCCGGGACCGATAGCGGTAGCCACCTTTGTAGCCTGCAACGGGCGTAACATCTGCTGCATCGCTCCCCCGTCGGGAGAGAGCACGACACCAAAGCGGGTAATGACGAGCCGTGTAGGTTCGGGACAGCGTTTCGCCTCTTTCTCCCACGCATAGCAAAGGTCGGACAGGAAGCCTTCCCCACGGGTACGGGTGTATTCGTCCGCCTCCACTTCGGGAGGGTAATAACCTACGGCGGAAGCCGAAATCATCAGCTTCGGTTTCGTCTTGACGGCATTCAGCGCACGGACGATGCGGTGGGTGACGACGATACGGCTATTGAAAAGCTCCTGTTTATATTCCGGTGTCCAACGCTTGTTGATAGGTGCGCCTGCCAGATTAATGACTACATCGCAATGCGCCAGCGTTTGAATCAACAGTCCGGACATACCTTCGCGAAACATCGACCTTCCCAGAGGAATCACCCGATGTCCGCCCTTTTCAGTCAGATAGCTGGAAAGATGTTTACCTATATATCCGGTAGCTCCGGTCATTGCTATATTCATCTTGATTCTATTGTATGTTTTTAACTCTACTAGAAAAACGTATAAAATGCAGGAAAAGTTCTTTGAAAAAAACAAAATGAAGTTATCTTTGCAAGGAAGACGTAAACATTGAAAGGAAAAACGAGATGATAGAAGCCCCCGAAGCCCGCATTCTCTGCCGGCAACTGAACGAAACGGTCAGAGGAAAAAAGATAACGGACGTGTACACGCAGTTCAGTCCTCACAAGTTTGCCTGGTTCACAGGCAGTTCCGAGGAGTATGCTGAACAGCTGTCCGGCAAGACGATTCCCGGACTCGGCAACGGTGTTTTGCAGGATATCCTTTACCATACGCATATCCACCCGAAGAAAAAAAAAGCGGACTGACAGACAAAGAGCGCGAAAATTTGTTCTATCAGATAAAAGAGACGATGAATGACATCTACCACCTAGGCGGGCGAAGCACGGAAAGCGACTTGTTCGGAGCGAACGGCAAATACGTTGCCTGTCTCTCAAAAGATACCGCAGGCATGGCTTGCCCCCGTTGCGGAGAAACCATTGCGAAAGAGAATTATCTGGGCGGCAGCATCTACTATTGCAGAGGCTGCCAACCACTGCCGCCGGCGTAGCGCCGGAATAAGGTTTCCTCCTTGCGGCGTGATCGCGTCAGGCTCAAGGTTTACTTATTAAATTAAATGATGAATTGAAATGAAGAAACAGATTAAAATCAATTATATCCTTACACTTATCTTAGTGTTTTGTATTGGTGCTACCATTCCTACATTGATAGGCAGCAGCCAAGTCAACGAACAACATTCCGCCAAGTCGGAAGTGCCCTATTGCGTCACTTCGCCCACCGTACCCGCCCAGGTCACCTTTGACGGCGAAACGATTGACCTCCGCCGCTACGACCGCCGCGAACGAATGGACCGCGAGATATTGGCTTTCACTTATATGCACTCCACCACCATGCTTCTGATTAAGCGTGCCAACCGATACTTCCCTATCATCGAACCGATACTGAAAGCAAACGGTATCCCCGATGATTTCAAATATCTAATGGTGATCGAAAGTAACCTGAACAGTATCGCCCGCTCTCCGGCAGGTGCAGCCGGACTATGGCAGTTTATGCCCACCACGGGACGCGAGTTCGGACTGGAAGTGAACGAGAATGTGGACGAACGCTATCATATCGAGAAAGCTACCGTAGCTGCCTGCAAATATTTCAAACAGGCATATGCCAAATATGGCGACTGGATAGCAGTCTCCGCCGCTTACAACGCAGGACAGGCGCGCATCTCCTCCCAACTCGAAAAACAGTTGGCAAGCCATGCCATGGACTTGTGGCTGGTAGAAGAAACTTCCCGCTACATGTTCCGGTTGCTGGCAGCTAAAGAGATTTTCAGCAATCCCCAACGTTACGGGTTCCTGCTGAAAAGAGAACATCTCTACCCGCCTATTCCTTATAAAGAGGTGACCGTATCTACACCTATCAACGACTTGAGCGAGTATGCCAAAAAACAAGGTATCACCTACGCGCAACTCCGGGATGCGAATCCCTGGCTGCGCGAAATGTCTCTAAAGAACAGAAGCGGAAAGAGCTATGTCCTCCATATCCCCACACAAGAGGGAATGCATTATGATCCCAAAAAGACTGTTGCTTACAATAAGCATTGGGTGATTGATTAATGATATAAATTAATATACGGAATGATAAAGAAACTAATTAAGGATATTATAAAAGGAGAAGGGGACTTCAACAAAGGAGAGGACATCTCCCCAAAAAGCGAAGGCATCCCCCAAAAGGCGAGAGTATCTCCAATTCCCCTCCTTCGGGGAAGGAGGGGTGGCTGAAAGCCGGGGTGGTAGGTGGATACACAATGCTGATAATAACTGACTTGCGCATTCACCTACCACCTCCCCCTACGGGGACTCCTCCTTCCCGAAGGAGGAGAATCAGGATAGCACCGACTTCTAGAAGTGAGTTCCTTAATTTATTATTTACCATTATACATATATGAAACTGAAAGAAAGAATCCGCGATTTCCTGCATGACGAGAAGTTGAAACGAAAACTATACGTCATCATCTTCGAATCGGACACCCCTGCGGGGAAGTTGTTCGACGTGGTTCTTATCGGTTGTATCCTGGTCAGTGTATTGCTCGTTATCATCGAAAGCCTGAAAAGCATCCCCTCCTACCTGACGACTCCGTTTGTCATTATGGAATATCTTTTCACCGCTTTCTTCACTTTCGAATACCTGACACGCATTTACTGTTCGCCCCGCCCACGGAAATACATATTCAGTTTCTTCGGCATTGTAGACCTGCTGGCTACCCTCCCGCTCTATATCGGCCTGCTTTTCCCCGGCGCACGTTACCTGCTCATCATCCGCGCTTTCCGTCTGATACGCGTATTCCGTGTATTCAAGCTGTTCAACTTCCTGAACGAAGGCGAACGGCTACTCACCGCCCTGCGCGAAAGCAGCAAGAAGATAGCCGTCTTTTTCCTGTTCGTCGTCATTCTGGTGACTTCGATCGGAACGTTGATGTACATGATAGAGGGCACGCAGCCCGATTCCCAGTTCAACAACATCCCGAACAGTATCTACTGGGCAATCGTCACCATGACCACCGTAGGCTATGGTGACATCACCCCCGTCACCGGATTCGGAAAGTTCCTTTCCGCCTGCGTGATGCTTATCGGCTATACGATCATCGCCGTACCGACAGGAATCGTTTCGGCCTCCATGATGAAAGACTATAAACGCAGAAGGGACAAGGAATGCCCCCACTGCCACCGCTCCGGACACGAGGACAATGCCGGGTTTTGCAAATACTGCGGCAGCAGTCTGAATCCGAAAGACGAAATGCAAGTAAAACCCGAAGACGAATCCAAAGACAACACATAGCTCAAAACAGAAATGAAAAACAATCTTTACCCCCTATATTTATGAATAAACATCTTAAAATCGCAGCAGCTTTATTAGTAGCTCTACCGACATTAACCTTCGCGCAAGTGCGTACGGAACAGACCTTTGAAAAAGGCTGGAAGTTTACACGAGAAGACAGCAAGGACTTCAGTCAGCAGACGTACGACGACACCAAATGGCAATCCGTCACCGTCCCGCACGACTGGGCTATCTACGGTCCTTTCAGTATCGAAAATGACAAACAGAAAGTCGCTATCACCCAGGACGGGCAGAAGGAAGCACTGGAACACGCAGGACGCACGGGCGGACTTCCCTTTGTCGGTGTAGGCTGGTATCGCCTGAACTTTGAAGCCCCGGCATTTTCTTCCGGCAAGAAAGCAACCCTCATCTTCGACGGCGCCATGAGCCACGCCCGTGTCTACATCAACGGACAGGAAGCCGGATTCTGGCCTTACGGCTACAATTCGTTCCACATCGACGCCACTCCTTATTTAAAAGCGGGCGAACAGAACACCTTGGCCGTCCGTCTGGAAAACGAAACCGAATCTTCACGCTGGTATCCGGGCGCAGGCCTGTACCGCAACGTTCATCTGGTGATTAACGAAGACGCCCATATCCCGACATGGGGGACGCAGCTCACCACGCCTGTCGTAAAGAAGGATTTCGCCAAAGTCAACCTGAAAACACGTCTCGACATCCCTTCGGGCAAGGCGTTCACCGACTATCGCATCGTGACCGAACTGAAAGCTCCCGACGGCAAAGTGGTAGCTTCCGACGAACAACAGGGTACGAAATACGACGAAAAAATATTCAACCAACATTTCGTGGTAGACAACCCTGCACTCTGGTCGCCCGATTCTCCGGCACTCTATTCTGCAGTGTCCAAAGTGTATGAAGGCAATACGCTGAAAGACGAATATACCACGCCTTTCGGTATCCGTTCTATCGAAATCATCCCGAACAAGGGATTCTATCTGAACGGTGAACGTACCATATTTAAAGGTGTGTGTAATCATCACGACCTCGGCCCGTTGGGCGGCATTGCCAACGAAGCAGGGATACGCCGCCAGATACGCATCCTGAAAGATATGGGTTGTAACGCTATCCGCACTTCCCACAATATGCCGGCTCCCGAACTGATCCGTGCGTGCGACGAAATGGGTATGATGATTATGTCCGAATCGTTCGACGAATGGAAAGCAGCCAAATTGCAGAACGGTTATCATAAGATATTTGACGAATGGGCGGAAAAAGACTTGGTGAACCTGATTCACCAGTTCCGCAACAATCCCAGTGTCGTGATGTGGTGCATCGGCAACGAGGTTCCCGACCAGTGGAACGGTGACCGCGGACCGAAGTTGTCCCGCTTCCTGCAAGACATCTGTCACCGCGAAGATCCCACCCGCCCCGTCACTCAAGGCATGGATGCTCCGGACGCAGTGGTGAATAATAATATGGCTGCCGTAATGGATGTAGCCGGATTCAATTACCGTCCGCACAAGTACCGGACGAATTACAAGAAGCTCCCGCAACAGATTATCCTGGGGAGTGAGACAGCTTCCACAGTCAGTTCGCGCGGCGTGTACAAGTTGCCTGTTGCCCGACGTTCGATGCAGAAGTATCCCGATCATCAGGCTTCGTCATACGACGTAGAGCATTGCGGTTGGTCTAACCTGCCCGAAGACGACTTTATCCAGCACGAAGACCTCCCCTACTGCATCGGGGAATTTGTATGGACCGGCTTCGATTATCTGGGTGAACCGACACCGTACTACACCGACTGGCCCAGCCACTCGTCCCTGTTCGGTATCATCGACCTTGCCGGACTGCCCAAAGACCGCTATTACCTCTACCGCAGTCACTGGAACAAGGACGTGGAAACTCTCCACATCCTCCCGCACTGGAACTGGGAAGGACACGAAGGCGAAGTAGTCCCGGTATTTGTCTACACGAACTACCCGTCTGCCGAGCTGTTTATCAACGGCAAGAGCCAGGGCAAACGTACCAAGGACCTCTCCGTAACGATTGACAACAGTGCCGACTCTGCTTCAACAGCAAATCTCAAACGTCAGCAACGTTACCGCCTGATGTGGATGAATACGAAATATGAACCGGGGACTGTCAAAGTGGTCGCTTACGACAAAGACGGCAAGCCCGTTGCCGAAAAGGAAATGCATACCGCAGGAAAACCGCATCATATCGAACTGATAGCGGACCGCTCGCAAATCAAAGCCGACGGAAAAGACTTGTCATTCGTCACCGTCAGAGTAGTAGACAAGGACGGTAATCTCTGTCCGCTGGCGGATAACACTATCAGCTTCAAAGTGAAAGGCGCAGGAACTTACCGCGCAGGAGCCAACGGAAACCCGGCTTCACTCGAATCGTTCCAGACCCCGAAGATGAAGGTATTCAGCGGAATGATGACCGCAATCGTTTCTTCTTCGGACAAGCCGGGAAAGATCACACTGGAAGCTACCGGAAAAGGATTGGCGAAGGGTGTGTTGAATATTGAAAGCAAGTAGAAAATAAAACAAATATAAGAGGCTGACTAACCAGTCGACAGTATCTAAAACTCTCCTCCTTCAGGAAGGAGGAGTACCCGTAGGGGGAGGTGGTAGGTGAATGCGTAAGTCCATTATTATCAGCATTGTGTATCCACCTACCACCCCGGCTTTCAGCCACCCCTCCTTCCCCGGAAGGAGGGGAATGGAAGATACTACCGACTTGTTAAACAGCCTCTTATTTCTTTATAAAAGACCTGTTATTATAAACTCTTTTGACAAATACGCTCGAACAAGAAAATCAGAACGCAACCCACCGCATAGCAGGCAATGTCTTTCCAATCGAACGTAGATCCGAGAATAATTTTTGCCGCCCGGTTCGTAATCCCTAAGGTTTCCACCAACTGAAAGTATTGCATCACTTCTATAAAGCAGGCAAAAAGAAATACATAGAACGGCATTCTCGGAATCCCCGTTGGCAGAAATATACGGACAAAACTATACACAAGCACAACCACCAGTACATCTCCAATGTAAGGACGGACAAAATTATCACATACGTACAAAGCTATCAATACCTCTATACAAAATATTACCAGAAAGCTGATAATGTAAAATATCCTTTTCTTCATCCTTCTCTTACTCACAGGGTTAAAAATCCGTTTTGATCTGCAAAGGTACAACTTTTTGTTTCTCCGTCAAATACTTCCAGTACCGGACAGGCATATCCTGCTTGTGCTTTCTCGGATTCATACGTTCCTTGATGCAGATAGCCTTGAAGTACGTTTTCCAAAGTTGCTGGAAAAGTTTTTCATCCTTATCCATAAGGCTCTCGTCCAGCATTCCCGTTATCAGGTGAGCTTCGCGGCTGTCGTCATCGAAGGAAATCAGCGTCACCTCCTGCAAATCATAATAAAAACCGTAGCGGCGTTTCATATCATAAATAATCCACTTCTGATTGGCAAAGCGGTCTTTGAAATGCTGCACCGTAAGCGGCAGAGCATTATACTGCGGTTCGAAAGCCGCGAAAAACGTGCCGTCCGCCGCCTTCTGAAAACGGACAAACTGCATTATATGCACACGCTCACCGTCCACCTTCTTCCAAATCTGTGCAAGCCGGAGGACGTCCGGATCGGCAAAATTCGTTTCGATAGAACGTGGCGCATCAATCGCCTTGCGGATATAACGGAAAATAAGAATACCGACCTCCGGAAGCTCCGACAGCCAACTCTGCGTGAGACAGCCAAGCGCGGAAGACGAAACCTTCTTCTGCAATCCCCGCCACACACGCGCCGCCTTCTCCTCGTCAGTGACTACGGTGTGCAGATCGTCACAGAATAACGGCAAAGCGTCTCCTTCCGACAGCAGCGCATCGGGAAAGGTCTTGCGGAAGTAAGCGTCGAAAACAGCCGTCAGCAGACCGTCGAAGGTTTTATCGTAGAGGTAGACATTCATTCGCAAAGTTCAATTCATTCGCTAAAATCGAGTAACAGTTGCCGTTCATCCACCTTCTTTTTCGGCTTCGGCAGCAACAGACTGCGTACCCGTTGCGGCGAAAGCTCGTTCACGGTCGCCATTTGGAGAGGCAGTTCCTTGCACGTAATGAAATACTGTGCCTTCTTCATCACCACTCCGATCTTCTTCAATTCATAAAATCCCAGTCGCGAGAAACGGCGGGAAGCGACAATCAGCTTCGCCGATTTCACACCGATGCCGGGCACACGGAGGAGCATTTCGTAATCCGCCTTGTTGATATCGACCGGGAACTGCTCCGGATGACGCAACGCCCACGAGAGTTTCGGATCTATTTCGAGGTCGAGATCGGGATACGCATCATCCACTATCTCATCTACTTTAAACTGATAGAAACGCAGCAGCCAGTCCGCCTGGTAGAGACGGTTTTCACGCACGAGAGGCGGCTGCTTCAATGCCGGAAGACGCTTGTCATACGTATTTACGGAGACGTATCCGGAATAGTAGACACGCTTCATCGTCGGGCGCCCGTAGAGTGCCGACGAGAGGAAAAGAATATCCTTATCCGATTCGGAGGTCGCTCCTACGATCATCTGCGTGCTCTGTCCCGCAGGCGCAAAACGGGGAGCATGACGGAACTTCTGCCGTTCCTCCTTACTTTCCAATACTCCCTGCTGGATGTATTTCATCGGGGCGAAAACGCTTTTATGATCCTTCTCCGGTGCAAGCAGTTTCAGGTTTTCTTCTTTGGGGATTTCTACGTTTACACTGAGACGGTCGGCGTAAAGTCCGGCTTCGTTTACCAGTTCGCGACTGGCACCGGGAATGCTTTTCAGGTGGATATACCCGTTGAAACGGTGCACCAGGCGCAAGTCTTTGGCGACACGCACGAGCCGTTCCATGGTATAGTCCGGATTGCGGACAACGCCGGAACTGAGGAACAAGCCTTCGATATAATTGCGACGGTAAAATTCCATAGTCAGCTCTACCAGTTCCGAGACGGAAAACGTGGCGCGCGGGAGGTCGTTGCTGCGGCGGTTCACGCAGTAGGCACAATCGTAGATGCAATAATTGGTAAGCATGATTTTCAGCAATGAGATGCATCGCCCGTCCTCGGCAAAACTGTGGCATATCCCCCAGCCTCCCACCGTGTTGCCCAGCATTCCCGGTTTATTGGAACGCACTGTGCCACTGGAAGAACAGGAAACATCATACTTGGCAGACTCCGCCAGTATCTTCAATTTAGCTAAGACATTTTCGTTCATGACCCCCTTTTTTCGGTTCTTCTGATTACTTCTCCGATTCTTTCGCAAATATACAATTTAATTTGAGAAACCGGCAGAAAAAAAAATTTAGCAAATATATAAGTACAAAATAAGTCAAAAATTAAGAGGCGGGAAGCTATGCTTCAAAAAGAAAAATAATAAATACATTAATTATTACATTATATATTATACAAAGCAAAATATATTTATAATTTTATCACAACAATTATTTTTTAACTACCTTTGCAGGGATTCAAAGAGAATCACACCAACTAATTAAATATTAATTTTTACAAACATGAAAAAAGTCAAAGAGATTGACGATGAGGACGAATGGAGTATTAAAGGTTTCAAATCTTTCTCCATAGCAGCAGTAGAATACTTTCCGGAGTACACCAGCACTGACGCTGCAATCAAAAGAATGCGCCATGACATAGAGAACGACGCGCAATTGCTCGCGGACTTAAAGCCTACGCACTACACCCACAAGACCGCACGCCTCAGCCCCAAACAACAGTGCATACTTTTCACCACCTGGGGACCTCCCGAGATTAAGCTGCGCGGTCATGACGAAACACCGGAAAACCAGAAGTAGGCAAAACACGGAAAAAATGAGTTGAGCGAACTATATAATATAGAATAATATATATTTTTATTTATATATGCACGGTTCGTGGCACGCCCCGTTTTTCAGCACCCGTGCAAAACCCTCATATACAAACGGTTATCATCACAAAGAGGGCGGCACGGTTGGTGGCACGGTCACAGTCCCAAAAACAGAGCCTCTATTTTCCCTAAACAAAGGCTCTATTTCCCCTAAACAGAGCCTCTGTTTCACCGAAATAAAGGCTCTGTTTCACTGAAACGAAGGTTCTGCCTTGACCGGGCAGAATCCTCGTTTTTCTCTCCTTCCCTATCAACACCGACAATTTATTACCGGCTCTTTCCGTCCAAATACTACACCGCCGTCCATATCCGCCAACAGCGTCCAACGCTATTTTGCCGACGGGAAATATCGCCTTATATTTACACCGCATTCAACAACGAGTGTAAAACAATAAACCATTTCAATTCATGAAACAATTAACTACATCATCTCTCAAACAAGGTTACATCACTATCCCCCGGGCATTACTAAACAGACAAGCAACCGACGGCGCTGCCGGAGAGACAGAAGCATTTCTCCAAATCCTGGCACACACCAATTATTCCGACGTGCCATACGACATCAACGGGACAATCATTCTATGCAAACGCGGTGACTCCCTTATCAGCTATCACCACTGGAGCAATATTTTCGGCTGGACACGCCCCAAAACCACCCGTTTCTTTCAACGACTGGCCAAAGGAGGCATTATAGACCTCATCCCTCATCAGGAAAAGATACTCCATATCCGTATCACCAACTTTGATCTTTGGACCGGACGTATCCCTTCGGAAGCCAAAGACGCCCGAAAGGAAGAAATCTCCACAGACTTCGACCTTTTCTGGGACAAATACCACACCGTGATGCGAAAGCCGAAAGTCAACGTCGCCCGCGGCCGCCGCGAATGGAACAAGCTCACCCGCGAGGAACAACAACTGGCAATAGACCGCATCGAGGACGTCTACTACCACACCAACGACACCCGCTTCATCGCCCACGCTTCCACTTACCTGAAAGACAAGGCTTTTCTGAACGAATATATGGACTAAAAAGACAAAGAATATGCAACCACACGCACCCGAACTCGAAGAAGCCGTCATAGGCGCCTGCCTGATAGAGCAGGAAGCGTTGCCGCTCATAGCGGACAAGTTACGCCCGGAAATGTTCTACGACGACCACCACCAACTGATCTTCGCCGCCCTCATGGCGATGTATCATGCCGGCAAGAAGATCGACATACTGACCGTCAAGGAAGAACTCGCCCGTCGCGGAAATCTGGATGCGATAGGCGGACCGTATGCCATTGTGCAACTGAGCAGCAAAGTCGCCTCCTCCGCACATATCGAATATCACGCGCAAATCATTCACCAGAAATACCTGGCACGCGAAATGGTTGTCGGCTTCAACAAGCTGCTCACCTGTGCCATGGACGAGACGATCGACATCGACGACACTCTCATAGACGCCCACAACCTCCTCGACCGTCTCGAAGGTGAATCCGGCCACAACGCCCACATCCGCGACATGGAAACCCTTATGGCGGACACAATGGAAGAAGCCGAAAGGCGCATCGCCAAGAGCGTGAACGGCGTCACCGGCATCCCCACCGGACTGACCGAACTCGACAAGAAAACAGGTGGCTTACAGGACAATGACCTCATCGTTATCGCCGCCCGTCCCTCGGTAGGCAAAACGGCCTTCGCCCTCCACCTGGCACGCCATGCGGCTCTGGCGGGGAACGCAGTAGCCGTGTACAGTCTCGAAATGCAGGGCGAACGCCTTGGGGACCGTTGGCTAATGGCCGCCTGCAACATCAACCCGTACCGGTGGCGCAACGGGATTCCCAATCCCCAAGAGGTAGCGGAAGCACGCACCACCGCCTCGGGACTGGCACAACTGCCTATCTACGTGGACGACAGTTCTTCCGTCAGCATGGATCACATCCGTTCGAGCGCACGGCTGCTGAAAAGCCGCAAACAGTGTGACATGATTATCATCGACTACCTGCAACTTTGCGACATGAGCACCAAGCAGGTCAACCGGAACCGGGAACAGGAGGTGGCACAAGCCACCCGCAAAGCGAAGTTGCTGGCAAAGGAGCTGCATATTCCCGTCGTACTGCTGAGTCAGCTGAACCGCGAGTCGGAGAATCGCCCCGGAGGACGTCCGGAACTGGCACACCTGCGCGAAAGCGGAGCAATCGAACAGGATGCGGACATCGTTATACTCCTTTACCGACCGGCTATGCTGCATATTCCGACCGACCGCGAAAGCGGTTACCCGACAGAGGGACTGGGTGTGGCTATCGTTGCCAAGCAACGTAACGGGGAGACGGGAAATGTGTATTTCGGACATAATCAGTCTATTACAAAATTTTATGACTATGTTCCTCCAATGGAATATTTGAATAAATACGCCAAATAGTTTTGGTTATTTATATAAATAATATAACAGTAAATAATAGATTATCAACTATTATATCTGCCAAATTATTTTATAAATATAGAGAAAATAAACGGTTGATTACTTGACTTCGCCTCTTGGATTTTGTATATTTGTAGTATCAAAAAGAAAACATAGAATTATTTATCTAAACCTTAACTTTTTAATTTTATGGATGTATTAGTAGAACGCTATCAGCGTAGGAAGTATGTGAATCAGGAGGATGCTCCGATGTTGTATTACATTCGCCAGAAAGCCGGCAATGTAAGAGTCATGGATGTCGATACAATGGCTGCCGCCATTGAAAGCAAGTCGTCGCTTACGGCAGGGGATGTGAAGCATACCATTGAAGCATTTGTGGAGCAGTTGCGGTTGTCGCTTACTCAGGGCGATAAAGTGAAAATCGACGGGTTGGGAACGTTTCATATCACCTTGACCAGTGACGGTACGGAGGTGAAGAAGGATTGCACGGTACGCAGTATCCGCCGTGTCAATGTCCGTTTCGTTGCCGATAAGGCGCTGAAGTTAATCAATTCGAGCCACACGAGTACGCAGAGCGATAATAATGTGGTGTTCGCATTGGGTGGTAAAGGCGACGGCAGCGATCCGGACGAGGGTGGTTCGGGTAGCGGCTCCGGAGGTTCGGGTGAGGAGAAACCGGGAGGAGGCGGAGTGACACCAGACCCGTCAGTATAAAACCCAAAAAACAGTCCCGCATGGCTTCAGGAGCCGACTTCTACGGTTCCACGCCATGCGGTTTCTGTTTTCAATCTTCAACTTTCAATATTCAATTTTTAATTAAATAAGATGTTAGACAAAATCATTGATATTATCATGACCGTCCTTCCTTTTTTCGGAGGTCGCAAGAAGCGTCAACAGATGATGCAGGAAGTCAAAGAATTCAGCGAATTAGTGAAAGAGCAGTACAATTTCCTCATGCAGCAGCTTGAGAAGGTATTGAAGGATTATTTCAACCTGAGCGACCGTGTGAAGGAGATGCATTCCGAAATCTTTTCGCTGAAAGGTAAGTTGTCGGAAGCTATTGCCCTGCAATGCGTCAATAAAGAGTGTATCCAACGAAATAACGGCAACGCATGAGAGCTATCAGTCTGATCGTTGTCCACTGTTCCGCCACTCGTGAGGACAAGAGTTTCACCGAGCACGACCTGGACGTTTGCCACCGTCGTCGTGGTTTCAACGGTGTGGGGTATCATTTTTATATTCGCAAGAATGGGGACATCAAATCGACCCGTCCTCTCGAACGCATCGGTGCGCACGCCCGTGGCTTCAACAGTGAAAGTATCGGTATCTGCTATGAGGGCGGTCTGGACAACGAGGGACATCCCAAAGATACCCGGACACCGTGGCAGAAACATTCTTTGCGTGTGCTTATCCTGACGTTATTGAGGGATTATCCCGGATGTCGTGTCTGCGGACATCGTGACCTGAGTCCCGACCTCAACGGCAACGGTGAGATTGAACCGGAGGAATGGATCAAGGCTTGTCCGTGCTTCGACGCCGAAAAGTGTTGGAGCGAAGAGTAAGTATTGAAAAGCCCGGACTTTCGCAAGCCCGGGCTTTCTATATCCTCAAGACATCTCCCTTTTCATAGGGGAAATTATGACCGGCATTACGGCCGGCACAATAAGGGAAATGCATTAAGAGTAAATAAAAGGGATGCCAGTGGGAAATTATTAGGAAGACATCCCTTTTCTTAAGAAACACAGCATGGAAGAATTGACTTTCACAAGCGAATGACTTCGTACTGGTGCTTCTCGGCGTTTTCTTCACCACGAGGGTGAAGAAGGGTTTATCTTGTTGATTCAAGTTTCGCAAGCATCCTGCATAGCTTCTCCTCCTTCGGGAAGGAGGAGTCCCCGTAGGGGGAGGTGGTAGGAAAAATAATGAGTTTACCTTTTTAAAAGAAATAAGGAATATACCTTATCTCTACCTACCACCCCGCCCTTTGGGCACCCCTCCTTCCCAAAAGGAGGGGAAGCCTGCGGTATAATTCCCTGCGGTATAATTCTCAGCGGAATATTTCTCAGCGGAATATTTCTCAGCAGTATAATCCATGCAGTACAATCCATGCGGAATGCAGCACTTACGAAACTTGAATTATTAATTCAAAGATATCTCCCGCTCCGATAAGTCCATAATGGGAATAAGCGAATGACGAGAGATATCAATGAAGTTTGTCGATATCCTGGTTTCTAAATATTTAATTATTTAGTTGAACCTTCCGGATATGTAATAATCAATTCTGTTTCAGCATTCTCCGGTGCTCCCCAAGCTGTAGTAGCTATCACTTTAATTTTCACTGTAATAGGATTAACGATTGCACCTTCTTGTTCTCTGATAACATCATTCAACTGAATAGTCTTATTAGCAGCAGCTATTTCACCTGTTTCAGCAGTGTAGCCTTCTGTATTGAAACAATTCAAGAAAGTAGCACGGCTTTCCTCTGCAACGATATATTTCACTGAGCCGCTATAAATAGCCAATGCACCGTCTACAGTTGCAGGATCCGTTGTAGCACCACCGGTTGCAACAGCAAATGTCGGCCATATTGTCACACCTCTAAATTCTTTCCAAGTGAAGTCTGTAGACAAGTCATACGTATCAGTCAATTTAGTTAGCTCAATTGCTGTTTCTTCCGGAGCTGTAATTGTACCAGCAACCTTAACAGAAGGCTTCAGATTTACTGTCAGCAGATTAGCATTGAGTACAACCGGATCTTGGTCCTTAGGAGTATAATACAGACTAAATGTATAAGATACTTCATTATCTTCTGCAGTAGCATTCACATTAAAGTCGTCGAAGTTAATAGTACTAGGGTACAAATTAGCTTCGCCTTCATCACCACCCTTAGTAATCTTCAACTGTACTGTCTTATCTGTTACCACTGCCTTTTTGAGAGCTGCGATATCTGTAGCCAAAAGTACTTCAGACAATTTTCTGCTTACTGTCAAAGCAGTCATTTCCTGAGCATTAGCAGACGGCATCAAATCTACAACAGATTTACCATCCCAGTTTATTGTATTAGCACCCAGTTTCAAATCTGTAACAACCGGAGCCAAAACTTTCACATCAACGGTGATATTTACTATTGCAGAATTAGCATAAGTTAATGTCAATGCAGGTTTAAATGTATAATCTTTAGCCTCATCACCTACTGTTTTAGCAGGAATAGTTACTACTACATCATTACCAGATGCATCAATTGTTACTCCTCCGTCAGCAGCTGTTGATTTAGCAGCACCGCTTACAGCAGCACTAAAGCTTTCATAACTTGCTCCAGCAACTTCGTTAATCTTGGCAAGAATTTTATCAACTTCTTCGGATTTAAGGTTGGCTGTCTGAGCAGCATCTTTCCAGTATAGGTCAGCCACAGCATATTCCAAATTAACACCTTCTGCAACAATCTTCGCAGTAACAGCAGTTCCTGTATAATCAACCTTAACAGGCTGGCCTTCATTAGTTGCAGTTGTAGTTACTTTTATCTTCGGTGTAACTGTACAAGTCTTATTATATCTGCTAGAAGCAGGTAATTTGCTTTGATTAACTGTAAGAGCATAAGTAGTAGGATTCAGAACAAAGTAATCCGCATCCGCAGGAGTAATGTCACCTCAAAGAGATCGGGAGACAAACCAAGAGAAGCTAATGTAACAACCTCGGCAGCAGGAGAACTTCCGTTCTCATTATCAGACAATTTCACCTTGATATATTCTGAATTCTTCTCGGCGTCATAGAAATTGATAGCGCTACCGGCTTTATCTACCAAAAGCTCCGGACTTCCGTATGTTTTTGCAGCATAATCAACAGCATTAATATACTTCTTTGATACAATAACTGCAAAATAATCCGAATTGATTTCAGTAAAGTTGGTAACATCCTTACCCTCCTCATTATTTCCTACTACAGAAAGAGAAAGAGCATAGCTCTTCACTGCCGTTGCAGCATTCAGAGTCACAGTAATCATACCTTCGATAGCTACATCTGCTTCATCTTTAGCTTGTTCTACGCTGGCTACAGTCAGGATACCGTCATTGGTTGCAGCACGGCTAGTAATGACGTGTTTGTCCGTAGTAATTGTATACTTAGGATGTTCGCCAATCAAATCAGCTACGGCAGATGCCGGAGACACACGGAAGTTTACTTTCACATTGGTCGGAGCAGAAATTACTACAGGTCCTTCCGCAGTTTGAGCAGTAGAAGTATAGATCGATGCAAACGATACACTTCTAACCAATTCGCCACTAGCATCATATTTCTGCGGTGCAAAAACAAGACTCTTAAGCATAGAGGTCAATCCGGATTGAAGAGCATTCAATTTTGTTTCCAAAGTTTCAACTTTAGAATCAAGGTCAGAAATGCTGTTACCTATATACTCACCAATCTTCGTATTCAAATCCGCAATCTGCACATAGTTTTTCTCTAATTTTGTAGTAGTGGTATACTTACCAAACTCTGTCGCCAGATCTGTAATATCGCCTAATGCTTCAAAACATGTATTAGCTTTGTCAATCGTATTATTCTTCGGATCTGTCAAGGAATTATAAAGTTCCTCCATTGTAGACAAATTATATCCTTCCAAAGTAGCAAGACGTTCTACAATAGCCTTATAATCTTCACCTTGCTCAGCTTTATATGTTGTCCATTCCTGACGGAGAGCCTCCATTTTGGTATCAGCAATTTCACCACACTTAGCCTCAACCTGAGTCATAATATCAGTGGTAAATACACCTTCAAGATATGCCCGAAGGGCGCTTTCCGGTTTGTCCAGATTTTGTTGCAATAAAGCTACAAACTCATCATCGATATACTTCTTCACATCCGCATCTGTCTGTATAAAAGACAATACATCGTCAGTGGTAAGATGCTTTATCTTTTCAAGAGTTTCAACTCTATCACTTAGAGCATTCAAATCAACTTTAGTAGCATACAACTTCGCATATTCTGCGGCATTTGCAGCCATTAAGTCCTGAAGCTCTGTTTTCAAATCAGCGATTTGAGTTGCAATACTGCCTTTTATCGCCTCGTCAGCTTCTTCCAATTTAGTTTCCAGTGCCGCAATTTGACCTTCCAACTGTGTTTTGGCTGCATCAATCTTAGGCTGAATGGATGAATCTACCGTTGCAATAGCTTCATTCAACTCCGCTTTCAACGACTCCAGTGTGCTAGCATCAGCTTTTCCATTTACAGCTTCTTGCAATTTTGTAACAACTGCCTGCAATGCATCTAACGCTGACTTGTCTGCCTTGCTTGCAATCTTATCCAGATCTGCCTGCACTTTAGCTATTGCACTACTAATAGCAGCATTCATTGCTTCTGTTGTCACATCAGCCCCCTTCTGGTTAATGTTGTCAATCTGCTCTTGCAGACCTTTCACATCATCATCGTAGTCTTTACAACCTACATAGGTGACAGTAGAAAGTGCCAACGCCCCGAAGAACATCACTTTTACAAATTTTCTTTTCATAACTACTTAAAAATTACATTAATAATATATTATTAAACACTAAGTTTCAATAATAGACAGCCCGTTACTCTGTAGGTAACGGAGAGACCTTTGTTCCTGCTCTTTTAGAGTAGTCAATACTGAAAAATGATACGATAGATTATGAAAGTTCTTTACCCCTGCTTCTGACAAGCGGCAGAGGGGAGGGAAACCTTATGCAATATTTAGAAGTTAACAAAGCCCTAATACAAAGAATCCACGTGTTTTATCTGTCCTAGTTCCGCTTTTAAGTAGTTTATTGGAAAAAATGTGTGATTTCGTTTGGTTGTTTTAAGAAATATGCTCATATTTGCACCGATATTCATCTCCGCTACCTACGGAGTAACAGTCTCTTTTCAAGCATTTACCCCTACCACAGAGCGCCTTACAAAATCAAGAACCTGTTTATTTGCTTCATCAATTTTCTTGCTTCGGAAAGGCTTGAGGTATGTTTCCGTTACAGTGATAGACGAATGTCCCATAGCTTCGGAGATAATGCCCGGATGAATTTCGCAATAATAAGCCGTCGTAGCCCAAGTATGCCGGGCAGTGTATGAGCTTAATTTATCACCCAATCCTAATAACTCTCCCAACAACATTAGTTGTTGATTAAAGCTGCGCAACGCCAACTGATATTCACGATACGCCTCTTTCGTTCCTTCACGGCTTTCCAAAAAAGGAAAGAGATAAGGAGAAGAAGAATCACGGTTCATGTATTTCTTTACCAGAATCATTGCTTCCGGAGTCAACGTCACCGACAGGGGACGGCCTGTTTTACGCCGACGATACGTGATTACATTATCACGCAAATCACTCTTGCGCAGATAAGTAAGATCAACAAACGGTATACCGCGGAGCGAGAACATAAGAATAAACAGTTCCTGTGCACGGCGCATATTCGGAGATACACCCGAAGACTGCGACAATTTACAAAACACTTTCTTCATATCGTCGTCACATAGGGCACGTTTATGATCGGCACGAGTGCCCGTATACACCGAACGGAACAGATGCGGAACGTATGGTGCCCGATGAAGATCGACGGCACGATTGTAAACGGCACGAAAGGTACGAAGATAGGTAGAAACCGTATTCCAACTACACCCACGACTACGAAGATAAACTTCGAACCCTTTTAACCACTCTGAAGTTACCTCATTGAAGGCAAAATCATCTTTCCCACGATAAGCAATAATGGCATTGAGACTGCTACGATAGACATGAGCAGTTCCAAAGTTTCCCTCCACTTGCAGCCCACGGGCCACTTGCTTCATAAATCCTAATACTTTTGACATCTCACGATTTTATTAATAAATTAGACAATAAAGATACAAGTATTCCCTGAATAAGAATACCTCATACGAACAAACAAAACAAAAAACGAAGATGTTTTGAAACAACAAAAGAACATCTACAGCGACAGACATAAAAAAGACGGCCTGCTCAAACAGACCGTCTTTACTAACAACAAGTTACATTTTGTCTCGCTTTAGTTTTATTCGGATTCTACCAGCCACTTTTCAATATTCCGCGTTTCTGCACTAAAATTTACTCCTATCTTAAACAGCTCACGCCCGTCACGTTCGAACGGCAAAGCATAATGTTTCTCATTAATCTGACGTAAGGCCTCCTCTGCCGTACCGTTCAACTTAAATTCCATTACATAAATGAATCTATCTGTCTGCAAGACAAGGTCCACACGTCCTTCACTCGTGTGGTATTCGGCTTTGACATAAAAGCCCACAAGCTTGAAAACAATGAAAAGAACATTCTGATAATGCAATTCCAAGTCACGAACCAATTCATAAGGAGTATCAGCAAAGAAACTTTGCAGGCGACGGAAGAAAGATTCATAGTCACCGGAACGTATTTCACGAACGAATTTCTGTATTTCAAAGGAAGCCTCCACGGTATTAACACTAGCGTAAAAAGGAAGTAGAAATTTAATAAAACCTTCTTCCACTTCATTATTCGGAAAACCCAAACGATAATTACCAAACTCTACATCATATCCTTTTATAGTAAGATAACCACTCTGATATATCACAGGAATAGGATTATCGGAAGTTGAGTCTATGCTATTTAAAACCTCGGCAGTGGTTTCTTCATGAGCCATGCGGTGGAGATCATAATGATGCTTCTTCAATAATTCGACCAAATAGGTAGGCGTACCCGTTTCAAACCAGTAACTGCCAAACTCCTGATACTTGAATGCATTAAGCAAACTAAACGGATTGTAAATGCCGATAGAGTTATATGTAAAATGATAACCGTCGTAATAGTCACGCAGTTTCTTGCATATTTCATCATACGTTACTCCCTGGGCATCCGCCAATTCATGCAATTCACTTTCAAGATTATCATGAAGCTCCTGTTCGCTGATACCGCAAAGGTCCACATATATCTGACGCATAGATATATCGTCAAGATTGTTCAAGTCACTGAATACACTAACTTTACCAAATTTCGTAACACCCGTCAACATAGCAAACTTAATATAACCGTCCATTGACTTCAACACACCATAGAAAGCCTTCAACGTATTCCGATACTCTTCTTGCAACTCATCTCTTCCAATAGCCTGCAACATGGGCTTATCATACTCGTCAACGAGAATCACAACACGCTGTCCCGTTTTCTCCGCCGCCAAACGAATAAGGGTGACCAAACGGTCGTCTATCGTCTCATCTTTAGAACATGAGCCATACTGAGACTCATATACCAGCAACTGACGGTCGACAAGACGAATAAGATCATCTACCGTATCGAATTTCTTTGCATTCAGATCCAGATGAATAACGGGATATTTTATCCAATCCTTCTCCAGCTTCTCCATTGCCAGCCCCTCAAAAAGTTCTTTTTTCCCAGAAAAATAAGCCTCAAGCGTGGATATTAACAGACTCTTGCCGAAACGACGCGGGCGGCTCAGGAAGTAATAGCCACCTGTCTTTACCATTTGATAGATTAACGCAGTCTTATCAACATAGAAATAACCGTCTACACGGATTTTTTCAAAGTTCTGTATACCGATAGGATAAATCTTATTACTCATATATTTATAATTTTTGAGGTTGCCACACACAAAGATACACCTTTCTACCTAAATAATAGTAACTATCCATGCAAAAACAATTAAAAGATTGGTTGCCAAAAATAGAAAAAGGGCATACCCGAATGGATATACCCTCTCCTTGCTTTCTAATATCTTAGCAGACTTCTAATATTATTTTTTAGAAGCTTCTAAAGATGCTTTACGGAATTCTTTCATTGCTTTTTCAATGTCCAGAGAAGCCTTACGAGCGCGAGTTCCTGCTGCCTTGTTACCGTTTTCAATCTGAGCGTTAGCATCTTTTGAGAAGTCAGCATAAAGAGCTGCTACCTTTTCTACCAATTCTTTCATAATCCTTATTTATTTTTTCGTTAATAATGTGTCGCAAAAATACACTGTTTCCCGAAATAAACGCATAAAAACAATATTTTTTTTGAAATAATCTTTGAAAAATACCTAAAAAAAAGGCTTTTCATCATTTTTACCTACCTTTGTAGCCATGAAACTGCTTACAGATACCGATTATATACATGCATTGATTGCTGAAGGAGAGCATCAGCAACAGGATTTCAAATTTGAAATTTCCGACGCACGCAAAATAGCCAAAACATTATCGGCCTTTGCAAACACCGACGGAGGACGATTGCTTATCGGCGTGAAGGACAACGGAAAAATAGCAGGCGTACGCTCCGAAGAAGAGAAATATATGATTGAAGCTGCCGCACAACTTTACTGTATCCCCGAAGTGGAATATACCATGCAGACATATATAGTGGAAGGCCGGCAAGTATTAGTAGCCACCATTGAGGAAACACCCCACAAACCGGTATACGCCAAAGACGAAAACGGAAAGCCTCTCGCCTACCTCCGCATCAAAGATGAAAATATACTGGCAACTCCTATCCACCTCCGTGTATGGCAACAAAGCGACAGTCCACGGGGAGAACTGATCCGTTATACCGAACGGGAACAACTCTTGCTCGACCAACTGGAACAAGGTAACTTACTCTCACTCAACCGCTACTGCCGCCGAACGGGACTTTCCCGCCGGGCCGCCGAACATCTGTTGGCCAAATTTGTCCGTTATGATATTGTGGAACCTGTATTCGAAAATCATAAGTTTTACTTCCGAATTAAGAACGAATAACCACAAAAAATACCGGATATTTGGACGGTTCCGCCAACAGTGTACAACTCGCCCAACAAAAAAGAGATAATGCCGGACATCGAAAAGGACTTGGAATGTTGGTGAAACCCAACTGTTTTTGTACCTTTGCACACAAATTGCCATGTGGGAGTCAGGGGACACACCTTCCACTCATTCAAATAGTAATTTGTAAATAATATAATCATTAATATAACAATGGGCTTATTTGGTTTATTCAAGAAAAAATCCGATGAAACAAAAGTCGGCAATGTAGAAGATTTCATATCACTGACCCGGGTTTATTTCCAGTCAGTTATCGCCACAAACCTTGGTATCACCAATATCCGCTTTTTGCCGGACGTGGCTAACTTCAAACGTCTGTTTAAAGTGCCTACACAAAACGGTAAACTGGGACTGGGTGAGAAGTCCGCCTCACGCAAAATGCTGATGCAGGACTACGGACTGAACGATAATTTCTTCAAAGAAATCGATGCATCCGTAAAACGTAATTGCCGCACACAGAATGATATCCAATCTTACTTATTTATGTATCAGGGGTTCTCGAATGACCTGATGATGTTAATGGGTAACTTGATGCAGTGGAAATTCCGTATGCCGTCTATCTTCAAAAAGGCACTGTATGGAATGACGCAGAAAACGGTTCATGACGTATGTACCAAAACAGTATGGAAAGCTGATGACGTACACAAAACGGCTGCCGCAGTACGCCAGTACAAAGAACGTCTCGGATTTTCGGAACAATGGATGACGGATTATGTTTACAATATCGTTCTTCTCGCCAAGAAAGAACCGAAACGGAAGAACGACGACACGGAGACGAAAAAATAGTCTGTCCGAAATGTTAGAAAGAAAAAAAGATTCGTAAAGAATTGAACGATAGAAAAAGCGGAGGTTTTGTTCCTCCGCTTTTTTTGTTATCTTTATAGGCTCTATGAAAATTGACGCATCATCCTTATTTATGAACCTACAAAAAGAAATAGATCGCTTATGAAACAAAAGAAATTGCTTACACTTACTTTTTCACAGTTGAAACAAATCTTTAATCAAGAGCTACCGGAACTAGTGGAGATAGCGGAAAAAAGTACTACTGTTGAGGACTTTAAGGCTGAATTACTGACTTTTTCGGAAACTTGTGATATAAAGAGTGATACTGCGAAGGAGGCGAGGGAGCAAATTCGACTCTTACTCCATTATGATGGACAGCATGTCCATGAACTGTCTACGGGACAGGATATGTCAGTACAGACTATTCGACTGCTCTACAAGTTTCTGACGGAAACGCTGGAAAATATGGAAATGCCGACGGATTTGTTTATTGAATTGTTTCAGCTGTTCAAAAGGCTGAAAGAAGAAACGGTTCCTCTACCTTCACCTCAACGTATCAAGAGCAGAAATGACCGCTGGGAAACCGGACTGGACGAAGAGGTGAGAGAGATTCGCGATGAAAACAAGGAGAGAATGTTACATTTACTGATTCAGAAGATTGAAAACAGGAAGTCGAAACCTTCAGTTCGTTTTCATTTTGAGGAGGGAATGAGTTATGAGGAGAAATACCGGTTGGTGAGCGAATGGTGGAATGATTTTCGTTTTCACTTGGCAATGGCGGTAAAAAGTCCGGGAGAGCTGAACCGTTTTCTGGGAAACTCGCTTTCTTCGGAAACAATGTATCTACTCTACCGTGCCCGTAAAAAAGGGATGCCTTTTTTTGCCACTCCTTATTATTTATCATTACTTAATGTGACGGGATACGGGTATAATGACGAGGCAATCCGAAGTTATATTCTTTATTCACCACGATTGGTAGAAACGTATGGAAATATTCGTGCATGGGAAAAGGAAGATATTGTAGAGGCGGGAAAACCGAATGCTGCGGGGTGGATTTTACCGGACGGACATAATATTCATCGACGCTATCCGGAGGTGGCAATTCTTATTCCCGATACAATGGGACGGGCTTGCGGCGGGCTTTGTGCTTCTTGCCAACGTATGTATGACTTCCAAAGCGAACGGCTAAATTTCGAATTTGAGACTTTACGCCCGAAGGAATCATGGGACCGCAAATTGCGCCGGTTGATGACTTACTTTGAAGAGGATACACAATTACGGGATATTCTCATAACGGGTGGTGATGCATTGATGAGCCAGAATAAGACACTACGACATATACTGGAAGCAGTGTATCGAATGGCAGTCCGCAAGCAGAGAGCAAATCTTGAAAGGCCCGAAGGAGAGAAGTATGCAGAACTGCAACGGGTACGGTTGGGATCACGGTTATTGGCTTATCTGCCAATGCGTATTAATGATGAACTGGTTGAAATTCTACGCGAATTTAAAGAAAAGGCTTCAGCAATTGGTGTCAAGCAGTTTATTATTCAGACCCATTTTCAAACACCGCTAGAGGTGACCCCCAAAGCGAAAGAGGCAATCCGGAAAATCCTTTCTGCGGGGTGGATCATTACGAACCAGTTAGTGTATACGGTGGCTGCTTCGCGCCGGGGACATACGACACGACTCCGACAGGTACTTAATTCATTGGGAGTTGTATGTTACTATACTTTCTCTGTAAAAGGATTCAATGAGAATTATGCAGTATTCGCACCGAACAGTCGTTCAATGCAAGAACAACAGGAAGAAAAGATATATGGTCAAATGACTCCGGAACAAGCGGAAGAACTGTACAGGATACTGGAAACGAAAGTAGGTGCGGATATTGAAACACAAGAGGATGTTGCCAAGCAACTAAGACGTTTCATGAGAAAACATCGCCTGCCCTTCCTTGCTACCGATCGCAGTGTGCTGAATCTGCCGGCTATCGGTAAAAGTATGACTTTTCAGTTAGTAGGACTTACGGAAGAAGGAAAACGTATCCTATGTTTCGAACACGACGGTACACGGCATCATAGTCCGATTATCAATCAAATGGGACAAATTTATATCGTAGAGAATAAGTCATTGGCTGCTTATCTACGCCAATTAGGAAAAATGGGGGAAGACCCGGAAGATTATACTTCAATATGGAGCTATACGAAAGGGGAAACCGAACCTCGCTTCAGTCTTTACGAGTATCCTGATTTCCCCTTCCGGACGACAGAAAAGATGAGTAATTTAAGTATTACGCCAAGTTAGTTCTCTTTTACGCGTATTACGACATTCGCAATAATTGCAGTAAGGCCTCCGGTGGTGATCCCTGAAGAAAATATGCTTCGTATCGCTTCCGGAGCCTGTTTCAAGACATCCGGCATTAATTCTACACCCAGTCCTAAGGAGAGGCTGACTGCCAATACCAATGTCTCTTTACGCCCTATTTCCTGGGACGAAATAATACGGATTCCTGCAGCTGCTACGGTACCGAACATCAGTAAGGTTGCACCACCCAATACGGGATCGGGCATTAAAGAGAATACGGCTCCTACAATGGGGAATAACCCCAACAAGACAAGCATTGCGGCAATGTAATAACCCACATAGCGGCTGGCCACTCCGGTCAGTTGGATAATACCATTATTTTGGGCAAAGATTGAGTTCGGAAAGGAATTGAAGACTCCGGCAAGAAAGGAATTGAACCCGTCTGCCATGACACCGCCGGAAACACGTTTTAGATATGAATCACCCTCGATCGGAAGACCGGAAATCATGGAGTTGGCAGTCACGTCGCCTGTTGCTTCAATGGCAGTTATCAAATAAACTAAACCAATGGCAATAAAAGACGAAACATTGAATTCAACACCATATTTAAAAGGTTGAGGGATATTAAAGCTCATCAGCATTTCAACATTCAGCGAACTCATATCTACTTTTCCCAAAGCAAAAAGCCAATCCATAACCCAAACAAAAAAGACCGAGCACGATAGAGCTCATGCGCAGGTATTTGTTTCTGCAACGATTGAAAAACAATACGCTCAATAATACCAATGCTGCGATAGACAGGTTTTCCCACGAACCGAAAGTACCGTTATCCATTGCCGAATATCCGCCGCTACAAGATACGATGCCGACCTTTATCAGGCTCAATCCAATAAGCAGTACGACAATGCCGGACACCAACGGAGTGATGATGTTGCGAAGATATTTGAATGTACGGCTGACAATCATTTCAATCGGAGCGGCAGCCATACAGGAACCGAAAATCAACGGTAATCCACCTACTAATCCCGTGGCTATGATAGGACCGATAAACGAAAAACTTGTTCCCTGAATACAGAGTAGTCCCGCCCCCACCGGACCGAAACGACGGCATTGTACGAAAGTGGAAACTCCCGAAGCGAACAAGGACATGGAAACAAGAAAGCCCGTCTTTTTCTACATCCAGTTTCAAGGCACTTGCTATGATAAGAGGAGGTGTTATTATGGCTACAAAAATGGCCAGTAAATGTTGCAAGGCTGCAAACAAGGCTTCCTTAAAAGGAGGACGGTCTTCTACACCGTAAATTAAATCTGTTTTCATCCAATAATTGATGTATTCAATAAATTAATTCAATGTCCATTTCAGGGCTAGAGTCGGAATTACATAGAATCCGTCACGACCACCGAAGTTATTACTTACTTCCACTTCGGAACCTACACTTAGATTAAAGTGTTTGTTTATTCCTTTGATGCGGTTCAGATTTACCCAAAATTGCGGTTCGGTAAGGAAGATCGTTTTTCCGTAATCGGTTTCCTCACGCCACCAGTCGGCAAATCCGGAGAAAGTAAGCAGATTATTGCAGAAGTTGACATACCATGTTCCGGTCAACTGGAAATTGTTAGGTGATTTATGCTTCTGGATATATTTATACATGGCTGTCAAAGAGAAGCCTTTGGAAAAAGAAGCATTGTTATAGGTATAAGTAGCTCCTGCCAAGTAAGCGTTTTTGTAAGAGAATCCTTTTGCCAGTCCACCATTATATTCAAGATGTGCAGAGAAAGGTCCTTTCCAGAATTTTACTTCACGGGCTATCTCCCAATAGGCGGAGGCAACACCCTCAGAGGTATAGTCCATATCGACAAAGAAATAAGTACTTCCCCACGTGTCGGGATGAAACTTCTCGACAGTAGACGTTAACAAAGGACGTTCTTTCAAATCTTTGTCATACAAAGAACGGCCAAAGTCGTAATGTAACTGTATGTTTTGTGCCCGCAGTTCCGGTATAAAAGAAAGCAATACACACAGAAAAATAGTAGAGATGATTGTTTTCATGACGAATGTGTTTAAATGAAGGTGCAAAACTAGTTAAATCGGCACACATATACACATTCTTACAACAGATTTTTAGTCCAAGCCATTACTTTCTACATCCCACCAAAGTCGTGTACCTCCGTCATCAGGATCTCCCAAGGTTTCTACAAGAGCAAGATACTGGTCGGGATCTTCCGTTTGCAATGTGCCGGGGAAGTTGAGACGGCGTACCATAATTTCCGTATCAATACATCCGTTTTGGCTATGGTTATAACGCACCGGGAACAAACGGGGATAGCCCGTACGACGCTGTTCTGCCCATGCTTCACAACCTTCGGGAAACATGGCAATCCACTTCTGCGTGATAATCCTTTCCAGTTTTATCTCTTTATCAGCTTCGGAATCCCACTTTGGTGATACTTTACAACGGGCTTCGATATTGTTGCCGTTATCATACGTATCTTCAAAATCGAAAGCCATTCGTTCGCTGTTCAGATAATCTTCCACCTGATAAATTCCATTTTGATGAAAGGAAGTTATTACTCCGTTTCGATAGCAGCTTTCTTCATCTTCGTCCGTCCACCCGCGCAAAGCAGCTTCGGCACGCAGGAACCAAATTTCCGATGAAGTCATCAAAGGAGCGTCCGTTGTTTGCGTTACGGTCAGTTTTGACAATCCGGCATAATGAGAATGCGAAAAGCACGTCCCCTGACGGATACCGCGATATGTATTTTTAAACTGTTCGTCGGTACAAGGTGCGAAATAGACAGCAATACGCGGGTCGTCATATCCAGTCAGAATCGATTCCATGGAAGCACTCATATAAGTCTCGTTCCAAACAAGGTTGAGTTCTCCCAACGGGTTAGTATACCCGGACTTGGTGGAGACAGCCACCCGTTCCGTTTCGGCTTCAAAGACACCGTATTCATTGTTAAGCCCTTCCTGAAATTCAACACATGCCTTATCCGGCTCGACAGCAGAAATTCTCATCGCCAGCCGCATACGCAAGGAATTGGCAAACTTAATCCACGAAGAATATCTGCCGTCCAGCAGAATATCGAAACGGGAGAATCCATTAGATTCCGGATTTGCTTCCACATAACTGGTAAGAGCGACAACGGCAGAATCAAGTTCGTTAAAAAACTCATAATAAACTTCCTTCTGCGTATCAGGACGGTAATGCTTCCCTGCATCTGCAAAATTCTTGTAGATAATAGGTCCGTAATAATCCGTCACACGGTGCATCGCTTCCACTTTCAGAATTTTCGTAATACCGAATAAAGCAGGATGTGTATCACGGGTTGCATTCTCTGACTGGTAAATCTGAGGGAAAATATACGAATACATGTGTGTCCACATCGCACTGTTCCAACCGTCCTGCATATTATAATCGGAATTATGAGAACCTCCGTTCAATGGTTTGGCATCATGCATATATCCGCTGAACATATCTGCGTTCAAGTTCTGTGTCAATTGGAAAGGCCAGTTCTTGCCTTTGCCATAATCATAGTTAAAGTAAATACCCTGCTGAATAATCCCTAAACGGATTCCGTAACCATTGTCGTCAATTATCAGATCTTCATCTGTAATGCCGGACTGGTCGGTATTAAACTCACGGAATTTTCCGGTACATGCAACCGAAAGTAACAGTATCCCCAATAAGTATATATGAATATAGTTCTTTTTCATCATCTCCTCCCGTATCTTTAGAATTCACATTTCACAGTAAAGCCCAGGCTTCGTGTTGTCGGCATACCAAACACTTCAATTCCCTGATTATCATTTCCGGTAGAAAGTACTAAATCCGGGTCAAAAGGAGCTTTCTTATACAGGAAACAAAGATTACGCGCAACGAAAGCAAGCTGCAAATCTTTCAGCACTTTCGTTTTCTGCATCCATTTTTTCGGAAAAGTATAGTTCAGTGAGACTTCCCGCAAACGAAGATTTGTAGCATCATACATATAATATTCCGTCACTCCGGCACGTCCGCCCACTATATTCTTATAAAAACCTTTCACATTGTCTATCTGCTGTCCTTCAAGAGTTACATATCCTCTGTCACGAGCCAGCGCTGTCACTTGGGACACCCCGTAGAGATCCATTTCCGCCTGTGTCTGCGAAAGTATCTTGCCGCCATAACGCCAATCCAACAAGAAGTAGAGACTGAAGCCTTTGTAAGAGAATGTATGGTTCCACCCCATTATAAAACGTGGATTGGCATTGCCCACCTTTATTGTATTCCCTTCACCTTCAACAGCCGGAAGGCCTTTATGGTCGCCCTCGGTCTGATAGACAATATTCCCTTCGACATCACGCACGAAAGCCTTACCATAAATATCTCCGATAGAACCACCTTTCACCAACTTCATCGCATAACTGGATGAGAAACTGCTCGGTCCATAAACTAACTCTTTCAGTTCTTCATGCAGTTCTTTGATCTTATTTCTATTGGACGAGAAATTCAAAGATGTTTTCCATGTAAAATCCGGAGTAAGTACCGGAGTGGCATCTACGGTCAGTTCCCAACCACGGTTTTGTATATCTCCGGCATTTACATACCTGTATGCATACATATCTCCGGCAAGGGCGGGAAGTTTGAAAAACTGATTATGAGTATTGGTACGGTAATAAGTCAGATTGAAGCCTAAGCGACTTTGGAAGAACCTCCATTCCGTACCCACCTCTACCGAATGGGTCATTTCCGGTTCCATTTCCTTAAAAGGAGCAGCGTCATTCGCCTGGAGCTCTCCCCCGGCAGTAATATGTGAAACGGAGTTTGTGATAAACTGAGGAATATCATTACCTACCTTACTGTATGTTCCCCGTAGTTTGGCAAAAGAAATCCATTCGGGAAGTTGTATCCATTTGTCTATAAGAAAAGAAAGACCGGCAGAAGGATAAAAGAATCCGGATTTCTCATGGCTTGTATATGCCAAAGTCGATGCCCAGTCATTACGGGCTGTTAAATCAAGGAATACCTTATCCTGATAGCCAACTTGTGCCGTACCAAATACGGACTGTAACTGGCGTCGGGAATCTATCTTCTGGTCAATGCTGGCGGAACCGTTCATTACGATATTAGCCAAATTAAACACATTGGCATACTTCAAAGAAGCATTCTTGGAATCGTAACGGGTGGAATTGACATTTTTATCATTGATACTCCCACCAATGGCCACATCCAACGCAAAATCCTCCCATTTCCTCTTCCCCATAGCCATGACATCACCGTAAATCAACGTTTCCTGATAATCCATTTCAATATAACGCCCGTTTGCCCCACATAAAGCGGGAGCGGTAGAAGCATAAAATTTCTGGCGCATCTTATCGGATATATAATCAACACTACCACGAGCCTGGACAGTCAGCCAACTATTTATCCTCAAATTCGCTGAGAGAGAGATGATGCTACGCATACGTGTCTCCTTACTTTGTATACGGTTCTGTATCCAATAAGGATTCTGCTCAAAATCTTCTGTAAAAGTATGCCAATTTTGTATCCCCAGTTTCCGTTCCGGATCGTATATTTCATAATTATCCTTATAATAAGACAAATCTTCCCCACGGGGAAAACGATAAAGGCCGACCAGAGGATTCATGTAAAAACCTCCCGATACAGGTTTGTTCTTTACAATCTGTCGCATCACGTTCACATTACCGTCCAATTTCAGACGTTGATTGAACATTACAGCTGTTTCCCGCAGGTTGATGTTATGCTTTGTCAGTTGGTTCTTGTCTACAATACCACGTCCGGTAGTATTGGCATAAGAAAAATAAGTCTGTATCTTTTCATTTCCATAATTGACGGATACGGAAGTAATGGAAGTTAATCCGGTACGGAAAAAAATCATTCAGTTCATTGGAGGTAGGCAGATACGCTTTTTCTCCCCAACTATCTACAACATCACTCACCCCATAGCAGTTCTGCATTTTAGGAAGACTGAATGCTTTGTCAAATGTCAATCCGGTGGAGAAATAAATATTCCTCTGTCCGGCAGTATTACCTTTCTTGGTAGTAATCAGAATAACCCCATTCGCAGCCTGACTTCCATACAAAGCTGCTGCCGGAGCACCTTTCAAGATACTGATACTTTCCACATCCTCCGGATTCAAATTGGAGATACCGTCACCTCCGTCCCGGTTTCCGGCATTTGCAGTACCACCGATTGCAGAATAAGCTTGTTCAGTACCGATATTCAACATCGGCACGCCGTCTATGACATAAAGAGGCTGATTATCACCGGATGCGGAACGAATCCCCCGAAGACTCACTTTCGCAGAACCTCCTATACCGGAGGAATTTTTATTTATCTGCACTCCCGCAGCCTTGCCGGCAAGAGCTGTTATCATATTAACCTCTTTCATACGGGTGAGTTCCTCCCCTTTCACTTTCTGAATGGAATATGCTAAAGAAGCCTCTTTTTTTTCAAGACCAAGAGCAGTTATAATCACATTGTCAAGCATCACTGTATTTTCACGAAGCTGTATCTCAAGTGTCTTTCTACCCCCTACACTGACTTCTATGCTCTCGTACCCCACAAAAGAAACTTGCAAGACCGCACTATCCGGCACAGATAAGATGAAATTTCCTTCAATGTCTGTCACAGTTCCACGGGTTCCCCCTTTCTCTCGTATCGTTGCACCAATAAGGGGTTCACCACTGACATCAACAACACGTCCCCTTACTGTTGAGTTATCAGCAGAGGCTTTTTCTCACCGTTTCCCTTAAACACCGGCCGCTTTGAAGCGTAACAGTTCTCTCCAAGAAAAAAGAATAATCCTATAAGACAATAACTTATAAAAATTCTTTTTTTCAATGATATTCTAATAAATCGTGTATTCATTATGCCACAAAAATAACTAAATATTTTAAATATAGTAATTTTTTATCTTGATTTTGAGGGAAATGAACAATATCATTATTTTTGTAGGAAATTAAAATGATACATAAAAATGGAAATCGAAAAACATCCGTTAGAACCGTTTCTTCCAGCGAAAGCAAAGCTGCTCATGCTCGGCAGTTTTCCACCACAAAAAAAACGTTGGTCAATGGAATTTTATTATCCGAACCTCAATAATGATATGTGGCGCATCTTCGGGATTTTATTCTTCGATGACAAGGATTATTTTCTGAATGAGACACGGAAAGCATTTTGCCGCGAACGAATTATTGATTTTCTGAATGAAAAGGGAATTGCTTTGTTCGATACCGCTTCATCCATTCGCCGATTACAAGATAATGCATCGGATAAATTTCTCGAAGTAGTGGAAGCTACTGACGTGACAGCACTGCTCCGGCAACTTCCCGAATGTAAAGCTATTGTCACTACGGGACAGAAAGCCACAGATACTCTCCGCCAACAATTCAACGTAGAGGAACCCAAAGTCGGCGATTACTCGGAATTTATTTTCGAAGGTCGCGCCATGCGGCTCTACCGAATGCCTTCCTCATCACGGGCATACCCATTGGCATTAGACAAGAAAGCGACTGCTTACCGGATTATGTATCAGGATTTGCAAATTCTTTTTTAAATATATATGTAATAGTAATCATTAAACAATAAATTGCGTATGAAACCTCTGTTTTTACAATACCCGGCATGTAGTACTTGCCAAAAAGCCAAGAAGTGGTTAACAGAAAATAACATTGAATACACTAATCGACTTATCGTAGAAGAAAATCCTACAATAGAAGAATTAAGAGCATGGATTCCGCGTAGCGGTCTGCCTATCAAGAAATTCTTCAACACTAGCGGTTTGGTTTATAAAGAACTGAAACTGAGCGAAAAGCTCCCAAACATGAGCGAGGAGGAACAGATCGCATTGCTTGCTACAAACGGAAAATTAGTAAAACGACCACTAGTAGTAACAGACAGCTTTGTATTGGTCGGTTTCAAGCCCGATGAGTGGGAAAAATTAAAATAGTTCAAAACTTATTTACCCGAACGCTTGCAGATTCGGAAGTTTCTACTACCTTTGCAGCCGCAAACACGGGAGTAGCTCAGTTGGTAGAGCACCGGTCTCCAAAACCGGGTGTCGGGAGTTCGAGCCTCTCCTCCCCGTGCAAAGAGATAAAACCGCAAATAGTTGATGAGACTGTTTGCGGTTTTATCTCTTATATTAAAGTACATCATCAGTGTCCCATTAAAATTGGGACGTTTTAAAAATTAAATAAATCTGTTCCAATAGATAGACCTTAATCAATCAGAGCTATCCGAAGTACTTATTATAGCAGACAGTTCTTTCTTATTCTTCTCTGATTTCGTAATTTATCTCAATAAATAATTGTTTTTTGGAATAGATTTGTACTTTTAGGACTTGAATAAGTGCAAGTTATTCCTTTATTTTACTTACGAAATCCAAATAAACACATATATATCTTATGAAATATCTATTCCTAACGATTTTCTTTCTCGCATCATTTGCAGTTAGCGCCTGTGGGCAAATTGTATTTCCTTCCCCCAATCAAGTGGAAATGCAAAAAGGCTACCTGACTTTAAGAAAAAAGATTTCCATATACGCTGAAGATACCACAACTTTTTATTTAAGTCTTTTCCGTACAGAAGTACTTCATAACACTTCTGTCAAATGGACGAAGAAAGCATCTAAAGCCGAAATCCACTGGATGACCGATTCTTCACTTCCTCCCGAAGGTTATCGGATAAATATCAGTCCGCGACAAATGGTGATAGCCGCCTCTGATAAAAGAGGATTCACTCATGCAGTACAAACCTTGCGGCAATGGGTTACTGGTTCAACAGGAATTCTCACCTTCGCCTGTGCTGATATTTCCGATTCTCCCCGTACGCCATGGCGTTGTTTTCTGCTAGATTCCGGACGTCAATACCAGAAAATATCCACTATCAAGAAATATATTGATATGGTTTCATTACTTAAAATGAATTATTTCCATTGGCATTTGACCGAAGGACTAGGTTGGCGAATCGAAATCAAACAATATCCGCGTCTTGCACAGATAGGGAGGCTCGGTAGGAAAAGGAGAAGAACAACAAGGATTTTATACACAGAAAGAGATACAGGAAATTATCGAATATGCCAGCGAACGAAACATAACCGTCGTTCCTGAAATTGACATGCCGGGGCATGCCGAAGCAGCACTTTCCGCTTATCCGAACTCGGTTGTTTCGGTCAACCTGTTGAAGTACCACAGCACGGATTTACTCAAAATATATTTTGTGCAGGAAAAGAAGAAGTCCTGCATTTCCTGAAAAATATATTGGATGAGGTATGCGCTATTTTCCCTTCACCCTATATACATTTGGGAGGAGACGAAGCCCCGAAAGGCAATTGGGATAAATGTCCGGATTGCCAAAAAAGAATTGCAGCAATGAATCTGAAAGATAGCCATGATCTGCAATTATGGTTTTCGGCACAAATGGCGGATTATCTGAAGTCGAAAGGACGAAAGGCCATATTCTGGGGGGATGTAGTTTATCATGACGGATATCCGTTACCGGACAACATAGTAATTCAATGGTGGAACTACCGTGGGCACAAAGAGCTAGCACTTCAGAATGCAATTAAACACCATTATCCGGTCATTTGCAGTTCCAATTATTATACGTATCTGAACTTCCCGGTCACTCCTTGGAGAGGATATACCAATACACGTACCTTCGACCTGAAAGACATATATCAGAACAATCCTTCCGACAAGGCGATCAACCAAAAGGACCCTTTAATTCTTGGCATGACTTGTGCTTTGTGGACTGACGACGGAGTTACAGAACGAATGATAGACCGGCGTCTGTTTCCCCGTATCTTGGCATTGGCAGAACAAATGTGGTATCAGGGAGAGAGACTTGACTTTACCCGGTTCCACCAAAACATCCTTCAACGAAAAGAATGGTTCGAACAAATGGGATTCGAATTCGGACCGGCCTTAAAAAGTGAAGTAAAGAAAGGGTATCAATGGGATTAAAAGAAATAGAAACACCCAATGCCATGATTAGTTACTTTGCCGAACAACTCGGTCCACTGATAGAGAAAAGCGAAATAAAACAACCCACCTATTTATATTGGGAATTGATGAGAAAGGCGGGAAGCGGAAATCTATAAAGAAAAGAGTTCGGCAAGATATCGCCAAAGTTATTTCGTTGGTGTATCCTCCCGAACTCTTACTAGCCAATAACAATATCAATGATTACTTAATTATGGTAATTATATACAATCTTACAGCTTAAAACCTCTTAAAAGTTATAAATTTTCAAATTAAATATATTTATTTATGTAATTATTATTTTATAATAATATTCATAAGACGAATTGGTTAAAATCAATAAATTCCTTTGTTTATCGAAATAAAGTTCATATATTTGTCAATCTTAAAATCAAGATATTTTTAAAATGAAAAAGGAACCTCAATATGTACTTATAACTTGTGAAAAATGTAAAACATCATATAAAGTTAAAAATGACACAAATAAACCTATACAATGTAAGTGCGGAAAAATTTTGTATTTAGGTGCTTATGAAATAGGAACACTATCAGATAAAACAAATCCTAATTTATGAAATAAATGAATTTTCCTTTTATATTCATCTTCTAAAATTTCAAGAGGAGCGCTATATATAAAATCTAATTCTCTTTCTATATCTTCTTCTGATTTGTAAGAATCAGATAACATCAGAACTTCTTTTGCTTGTTCTCTTGTTTTTTCCTTTCTTAGAAATAATCTTGAACAAGGTATAGCTTTTCTATACAACAAATTTTCTTTTTTAATTTTATTCATAATAATCTCTTTATTAGACGTTACATTTTTTTCTTTTCTACAAAGGTAAAAATCCTTTATGCAAAGTCTAATAAAGAGATGTGAAGGGGTGTTAATTGTTTATATAATTGTTCAATTTATATAATAGACCTATTTTCAAATATTGCTTTAAATTTTTCTTTTGGGTTTTATTTAAATCTAAAGTTCTACAAACCAATTCTCCATCTATAAGAATATAATGAATAAAATAAAATCCATTTTTTGTAATATTCTTAGAACACCAATCATGTACTTCTTCAAATTGGGATATTCTGTTTTCATTTGAATAATATTTAAGATTATCTCCTTTTACCTTAACTCCAATTATATCTGTTTCAAATATGAATTTATAGGAAAACCCACAATCTTCTATAAATATATCATTGCCAATCTTGCAACAATTAAAATTATTTAGATAATACTTATTCCTACATTTATCTTTAAGTGAAAGTTCAAAAGTACTTAACTTTTTCTCTTTATAATCACCGAATGGTTTATTTCTATTATAATTATAATAGGGAAATTCATAACTACATTTATCTTTAAAGATATTTACATTTTTATTGCTATCTATGCGTAATTCAAAATTATAATTTAAAAAAGCATTTTTCTTCTTCACTTTATTCTCTTCAATTAATTGTTCTATTGGAGTGTTTAATATTATATCCTTTGTTTTTTGTAGATAAGATTTTATCATATCATTTTTTATATTTGAAATTTTTTTCTCAATATTTACTTCATCTAAGATTAATTTAATTTCTTCAATTTCTCTTTTTTCATATTCCTGTTTTTGCTTTTCTTTTTAAAGCCTTTTCCCTTTTTTCTTGCTCGGTTTTATTTCTTATTGGATATATTCTTATAAATTTATTTGGTATTTGTGGTATATATCCTTTTTCGTCTGTTCTCATATTATAAAAATTCACACTAAAGGATAAGTCATTGTTATAATAAATTTCTTCATAATTATAACCTTGATTATTAAGATATATATCCAATTTATTCTTAGATTTAACTAAGCATTTCCCTATATAAACTAACTCATTTATAGCTTCAATAGCATCACCAATATAAACATACTGTTCATTCAATTCATCATAACCTTTTAAAGCTATAGTTAAAATAAATCCAGTAGATTTTTTACTAGAAGAAGATAAATCATTGATATTAATAATAAAACAATTTTCATTTTTCAATTTATGTTTGGAAAATCTTAAAATATCATTAACTTCTAATACCATATTATTGGTATATTGATTAATAACACCATATTTTTCATAAGTATAAGTTGAATTTTGACTAAATGCATTAAAGCATAATAAAATAGTGAATAGTATCAATAATAGTTTCTTCATAACATACATAAAATTTAAATTATACATAATAGGGTTTAAATATAATAATTATAAGTAATACAAAGATGTTAAATTTACAAAAAACGATTTGCATAAAATTTATGCAGCTATAATATCGAGATAAGTTATTTTAAAATAGGAGTTACGCAATAGTAATTTGAATTTACTCGAATCCTTTATTTTTCTTGTATTGTATCTAAAGGTAAATTCATTAGCATATAATTGTAGATGCTTTTTGCTTATATGGTGATAGATACCTATAATACCTCTTTTGAATATAGACCAAAATCCTTCAATTGTATTGGTATAAATTCTTCCATCAACATATTTACCTTTACCATGGTCTACACTATAATGATAAAACATCTTATCTACTGCATTATATCCTAACCATTCATCTGTATATAATACAGTATAATCTCTTTTTACAAATTCTAATATTTTGGGAGTCAATTCTTTTTGAGATGTATTTTCTACTACTCTAGTAATAGCATCGCCTTTTCTTTGCAACATTCCAAAAACAGGAGTTTTATCTTTAAAGCTTCTACCTTGAGCGTTTTTTACCTTTTTGTCCCAATGTCTATTTTTATTTTTGCCACCGACAAAAGTTTCATCGCATTCAACTTCACCACTAAGCCTACCTTTATTTCTACAAATAAAATAAGTTCTTATCTTCTGCAATATATACCATGCAGTTTTTTGAGTTATTTTCAAATCTCGTGATAATTGTAATGACGATATACCTTTTTTATGAGCTAATACTAACCATATTGCCATGAACCATTTTCTTAGTGGTAATTTAGTACCATGAAATATTGTTCCTACTTTAACATTGAATATTTTCTGAGTATTCTTGCACATATACCTATGATTAGGTAAATAATAGACTTTCGATTTTTTATCAAATGGAGATTTGACTTTACCATTTCTCCAACGTAATTTTTCTAAGTAAACGATACAAGATTCTTCATCTGGAAAAGCTTCAAGTAATTCAATTAGAGAGTTAAATTTAGATACATCAATCATGTTTCCTCCTTTGCATTTTTATTATTAATATTTTATTTATAAATCAATAGATTTAAATATTATAATTAATTGATTATTAGATATTTAAATCTTAATAATACAAAGGTATGTAAGGGGAATGTGATTAATTGTCAAAGTTGTCAAAGGGGAGTTAATGGAGGTTACTTATCTTTACTAAAATGATTGATTACTTTTATAAATTTCGTATGTTTGCAAAATAAGAAGTTAGGAGGATTTTCACTTTCCAAAAATCACATTACACCACATCAATTAATAAATGTGCATTTTTATGAAAAGAAAATATATTGAGTACAAAATATCTGAATATCCACAAATGACTGACAAAGGTTTAGCGTGGATAGTACTATACAGAATAGAGTACATTGATTAATTTGTTTTTGCCCTCAAAATCCCCTAACTTCTTTTTTAATTATATATCTATATAAAAACTTATTCTACAATAAAAATATTTTATATTTTAACAAGAGTTAAGCTGTAAGATTGTATATAGTTACCTTAATTATATGTCTGTCACCATTCAAACAGAGAACTTACTTATACTAACAGGATATATTTATTTCTCTTGCTGTATTCCCTTAGCAGCCTCAACCAAACGGACAAATTCTCTCCTGTATCCTTTATCATCATGATCCAATCCCTGTTTAGCCAGACTGATTACTTTGTCATAAGTAGCCTCACCCTTGAAATCAGAATCCCGGAGTAACTGCCCGAACATAGCTACGGCAGACGCAAAACGGAAATCGGAAGATACATTGTTACCTTTATTATCCACAAAAGGAAGTTCTATTTTCCTGCTGACATCTTTATCTGGAGCCTTATAGCGGAGTTTCACTGTCAGAAGTTCGTCAGAACCGGTAGGCTTCACACTCACTTTTTCTTTCTTCTGATATTTCAATTCATCCACCTTTCCTGCATACGTATTCTTTCCTCCTACCGGAATCACTTCATAGAAAGCCGTCACCGTGTGCCCTGCGCCCATATCTCCGGCGTCTTTTGCATCATTATTGAAATCTTCATCTTTCAGCAGACGACTTTCATAACCTACCAGACGATACGCTTGTACTTGTGCCGGATTAAATTCAACCTGTAACTTAACATCTTTCGCCACCGTATGAAGCGTAGCGCCAAACTCACCGACCAGCACACGGTTGGCTTCCTGCAAATTATCTATATAAGCATGGTTACCATTTCCCTTTTCGGCAAGTACCTGAATCTTTTTATCTTTGTAGTTACCCATTCCATACCCCAGTACAGTCAGGAACACTCCACTTTTCCGTTCTCTCTCGATTAGCTGTTCCAGTCCTTCTGCCGAAGAAATACCTACATTGAAGTCACCGTCAGAACAAAGGATAATACGGTTATTACCATTAGAGATAAAATTCTTCTTCGCTATTTTATAAGCCAGCATAATACCTGCGCCACCGGCAGTTGAACCTCCCGCCGTCAGTTCATCTATCGCTTCACGAATCTTCTGCTTGTCACTGCCCGAAGTCGATTCAAGTTTTACACCGGCACTTCCTGAATAGGTAACAATGGCTACTTTATCCTTATCACGCAAGTTATTGACCAACAATTTAAGAGAAGACTTCACCAAATCCAACCGATTGGCTCCCCACATAGAACCGGACACGTCAATCAGAAATACCAGATTGGAGGCAGGCAAGTTATCCGTAGGAATCTCCTTTGCTTTCAGTCCGATACGGACAAGACGGTTAGCAGGATTCCAAGGACAGGCTCCGGCTTCCATTGTAATCTTCACAGGGTCGTTTCCGGTCGGTTTCGGATAGTCATAAGAAAAGTAATTGACCAGTTCTTCCGTACGGACAGCATCTACCGGAGGCAACTCACCTTTATTGACAAACCGACGCATATTACTGTAAGAAGCTGCATCTACATCAATGGAGAAAGTAGAAAGCGCTGCATCCGCCACCTCTTTGAAGCCATTTTCCTGAAAGGAACCATATTCTTCCGTATTCACACACATATCATACGCAGGTGTAGGACATATCGCCATATAAGCGCTTGTTATAGCCTTAGCCTTCCGGGTTCCGTAGCCAACCACCACGCATTCTTCCAACGCAACCTCATCAGCTTTCATCCTGATATCCAGTCTGGCAGATTTGACGACTCTGCTTTCTTGTTTGTATCCGATAAACTGAAACAACAACGTCTCTCCTTTCTTCGCTTGAATAGCATATTGTCCATTTACATTTGTCACCGTACCTTTAGTAGTACCTTTCAGCATCACAGAACAACCGACAATCGGAGTCCCGTCCGCAACATCCGTCACCGTACCCGTCACAGTCAGCGTCTGCGCGTTCACCACACCTAAAGAAACAACTGCCATGAGCAGTACGAGCATCATTGCTCTGAATTGATTTGCTTTCATAACTTTATCGTTTTAAAATGTTACTATTAATTCGCTTTTGATATAGAGATGCAGATTTCACACAGATTCCATAAACCGATTGAAGTTTTTTTTTATTTTTCTTCCGACAGTTGCTATATTTAGTCCCAATCCCTATCTTTGGCAACAAAAACAGTTTTGTTTTTCAAAAGAAACATATCAAAACTATCGGACGAGGAATTACTGACACATTATACAAAGTCCGGGGATACGGAATATTTCGGTGAACTATACAACCGTTATATCCCGCTGACGTACGGACTTTGCCTGAAATATCTGCAAGATGAAGACCGAGCACAGGAAGCGGTGATGCAATTGTTTGAAGATTTATTGCCGAAAACGGGCAACTACGAGATAAAAGTCTTCAAGCCGTGGCTCTACCGGGTAGCCAAGAATCATTGTCTGCAACTTCTGCGAAAAGAAAACAAAGAAATTCCGTTAGATTATACGATCAACGTTATGGAATCCGACGAATTTCTGCATCTATTAAGTGAAGAGGAAAGTCCGGAGGAACAACTGAAGGCATTGCATCACTGTCTTGAAAAGTTGCCCGAAGAACAACGGACCAGCATTACACGTTTCTTTTTAGAAGAAATGTCGTATGCCGATATCGTCGAACAGACCGGATTTACTCTGAACAATGTGAAAAGCTATATCCAAAACGGAAAGCGAAACTTAAAAAATTGTATCAAGAAACAGGCCCTATGAAACTATTAGACTACATACGAGGACTCCGCAAAGGAAAAGAGGCACATCGACTGGAGAAAGAGTCGATGAAAGACCCTTTTCTGGCCGATGCTATGGACGGATATGGTCAAGTGGAGGGAAATCATGAACAACGAATCGGGCAACTGCGGATGCAGGTTTCGGCTCGTGCCACAAAGAAAAGGAATCTTTCAAAGAAACAGAATTCGTATGCTGTCACTTGGAGCATTTCCGCCTGCCTGGTAATCGGTATCGGTATCAGCTGTTATTTCCTGTTCCTTAAAAAAGAGGATGACGGATGATGTATTCATCGCTAAAGAAGAGATTCCTTCAGCGGTATTTGAACCTATTAGTCCGAAAGAAGAAATTTCGTCTTTAGCAGAAACTAAGATAAAGCAGGATTCCACTCACGAAGTCACTGCGACGCCAACGGATAAAAAAGATATAGTAGCCAAGAGCAAATCTATTCCAAAAACTCAAAGTGCACCGGTAGCAATAACGCCGGTTATTGAGGAAACCGTCGGGCGGACAGATATACAAGAGGAAAGAATAGTAGCGGATACGGATACTTCACTTTCCGAAGTTCATCAATTGAAGGCAGCCAAAGCAGCCACCCCCAATCTGAACCTGATAAAAGGTAAAGTGACGGATGAAAAAGGAGAACCTATCATCGGAGCCAGTGTAGCATATACCGGTACGAATATTGGTACAGTAACAGACCTCAACGGTGAGTTCATATTGAAAAAAGAAAAAGGCAACAAGCAACTGACAGCACAGTTCATCGGTTACGAACCGGTGGAGATTCCCGTAGATACCAGCCGGACAATGCTGATAGCTATGAATGAAGACCAACAAGCACTTAGTGAAGTAGTGGTAGTGGGGTATGGCAAAAAGAAGAAGTCCAACGTCGCCGGTGCTACGGCAAAAATAAATTTAAAGGCAAAAGAAAAATACAAGACGCCGCAACCGGTGATAGGTAAGCGCAAATACAAGAAATATCTGGAAGAAAATCTGATTCGTCCGAATGACGAGTCATGTAAGGATGTGAAAGGAGAAGTAGTCCTCTCTTTCTTTGTAGATAAAGAAGGAAGGCCACAGAATATCACTGTCGTTCACGGGTTATGCGAATCTGCCGACAAAGAAGCAATCCGTCTTGTCAAAGAAGGCCCGAAGTGGACGTCCGGCGACCTTCCGACAAGAGTTACGGTAGAGTTTTGATTTCTCTTGCATTCATCTGATTTCTCTTATATTAATTCGTAGCTGGCCATTTGTATCGGCATATCCAGGTTATGGAGCACTTTCTCCAGCAGGATACCTTCCCGATTGTCATATTCATAGCCGAAAGTGGCACGGATTCCTTGCAGGATAAACTGTGTGGCACGGTCTAGAGCCATTGGAAGGCTGTCACCCTGCATCAACGAACCGGTAATCACGCTGGTGAAAGTATCTCCCGTGCCGGGATAATGGGCGGGAAGATACGGACAGGTTACTTTCCAGTAACGATTTCCCTGACGGTTGTACGCATAAACCGAGGTTTTGTGAGGTTCATCGTGCACAGGAACACTTGTGATGATAACGACTTGCGGACCTTTGTCGGACAGGAGACGAAGATATTCTTTCAGTTCTTCATCTGTATTGTCCGCTTTATAAGGTTTATCCAGCAAATAGAACAGCTCGGTCATATTGGGTGTAACCACATCCGCCTTCTTTATCAAGTGACGCATTTCCTTCACCATTTCCATATCAAAATTGGTATATAGTCTGCCGTTATCTCCCAGTACAGGGTCGGCTACGATCAGGCTGTCCTCATGGCGGAAGTCATTGATAAAATCGGAAACAATCTGAATCTGTTTCGGAGAACCCAGATAACCGGTGTAAATAGCGTCGAACTGCACATTCAGCTTTTTCCATTGGGCGATAATCTTGGGCATTTCATCCGTCAGGTCCAGAAAGGAGAAGTCGGGATATTGCGTATGATTGGACAATACCGCCGTCGGCAAGGGGCAAACTTGAAAACCCATAGACGACAGAATGGGGATAACGACTGTGAGAGAAACACGCCCCATACCGGAAAGGTCATGAACGGCAGCTATTTTCTTTACTTTATTTGCATACATATTTGTTACAATTAGACAATTATTATTCTTATCGATGCGAAAGAAGAGCGGAATCCTTGTTTTCACTCTCTCCAAACAGAGGCTCTATTTAGGGAAAACGAAGGCTCTGTTTCAGTGAAATGAAGGCTCTGTTTACACTAAATAGAGGCTCTGTTTTTAGAAAGAACAGAACCTCTGTTTTTTTAATGGAAGTTCTGTTTGTCCTTGTCCTAACAAAATTACGCTTCTATGGTTCAATCTGGTTTAAAGTTCTGATTCCTCTCCTTTCGGAAAAGAGGGAGGGCTGAAAGCCGGGGTGGTAGGCAGGCAGTTACACAATGTTGATAATAAGCGGTTCATGTATTCACCTACCACCTCCCCCTACGGGTACTCCTCCTTCCCGAAGGAGGAGAATTGTAGATACTATCGACTTAAGGCGGGCTCATTGTTTTTAAATCAAATAGATTCTGGAACAAATAAACCGGAACTATGTCAAAATCACCAATACTTCCCGTGCCCCGTGTGCTCCCATAACCAACGCCTGTTCGATGTCCGCCGTCTTTGACGGACCGGAGATGAACGTACCGAATTTATAATCCTGCCCGTCCAGTTCACGATAAGCATCATACATTGTATTTACTATTTTATTACGGTCAATCAGAATCACCAACCGTTCGGAGATAAAATAGAGCGCTTTATATTTCACTTCCTGCGGAATCCAGATAGCACCGTTCTCCGCTACACCTATCTCTCCTTTAATCACTGCCACATCTGTTCCGTCCAACTCTTTCGGATCGTCCAGATTATCCGGATTAAACGTTGCACAAGAAATATCCGGCAAGACGGAGGCAATACGCATCGCATCCGGATAGTTCCTGCGGATCACTGCATTTACATCTTCTCCTTCTCCCAACACGACAGCCGTACCGCCCACCGCACGGCTAACGGCACAGAACTGTTCTATCTTATCGGGATAAGCCAACCGTTTCATAGCTGCAATGTCCGGCTTCTCGTAACGAGTTCCGGTATTCTGACGAATACGGGCTAATATTTCTTCCTTACTGCTCATTTTGTTTCCTCCTTTCCCTGTACTTTGTTTTTCTTCCACATTTCGTTGAATGACTCTTTGGCAAATTCCGGCAGTTCACGTCCCTTTCCCCAATCATCGAGATCATTGTACTTCATAAAGCGGGGCAGACCGTTTATCACCGGAGCCGCCCACAAAGCCGCATTAAACAGTGCGGGACGTTCCATTAAGAACTTCATGCCACCGGACATGATTTTCTTTCCGGTATTCGCCTTTCCCAGTCCGTCCAAATCCTGACGCCACTTGTAAATCTGTTCTGCCAAATCCACTTTCACCGGACAGACATCAGAGCAGGACATACACAAGGAGCAGGCAGAAAGATTATCGTAATACTTCTCCGGGTCATGTGCCATACCGAGATTGATTCCGATAGGCCCGGGAATAAAGTAGGTGTAAGAGTATCCCCCACTCCGGCGATATACCGGACAGGTATTCATGCATGCACCGCAACGGATGCAGTTCAATGTCTTGATGTGGTCCGGCTTGGAAAGTATGGTACTGCGGCCGTTATCCACGATGATAATATGGTATTCACCGCCTTCGCGGGGACGGCGGTAATGAGAAGTATAGGTTGTCACCGGTTGTCCGGTGGCCGAACGGGCGAGTAATCGGGTGAACACACCCAGTGCGTCCAAATCCGGGACGATCTTTTCCATACCGAAAGCGGCGATGTTCAGTTTCGGGTAGGAAGTACCCATATCGGCATTTCCTTCATTGGTACAGACCACAATGTCACCGGTTGAAGCAACGGCAAAGTTGGCGCCCGTCATGGCTGCTTCCGCATTCAGGAAAAGGTGGCGCAGGTTCTTGCGGGCAGCGTGCGTCAGGTAAGTCGGGTCGAAGTTTCCTTTCTCCGTACCCATTTCCTTTTCAAAAAGTTCGCCCACTTGCTCGCGTTTGATGTGAATGGCGGGCAGGACGATGTGGCTCGGTTCAAGATGCATCAGTTGAAGGATACGTTCGCCCAGATCGGATTCCACGACGTCAATGCCGCGCTCCATTAAAAAGGGGTTCAGTCCGCATTCTTCGGCAAGCATAGACTTGCTCTTGATAAAATGACGCACATTATGTTCGTTCAGAATCTCGTAGACAATGGCACAATATTCATCGGCATCTTTTGCCCAATGTACGATGGCGCCGTTGGCGGTAGCATTCTTCTCAAACTCCAGCAGAAGTTCTTCGAGGTGGCTGTTGGAGTATAGTTTCAACTCGCAAGCCTTATTGCGCAACTCTTCCCATTCGGGAACTTCCTTGCTCATCTTGTCCCTTTTGGCACGGACCATCCAAAGGGTTTCGTTATGCCATGCTGCCATCTTGCTGTCCTGCAAGAACTTTTCGGCAGCCTTTGAATGTTTTGTACTCATGATTGCGACGCTAGAATTTCTACAATATGGATAATTTGAATCGGCAGATGTTCCCGTTTGATGACGCCTTGCATGTGCATCAGGCAGGAACTGTCCGCTCCGACAATATACTCGGCTCCGGTAGCCATGTGGTCTTTTACCTTATCGCGCCCCATGCATACGGAAACAGCCTGCTCTTCCACGGCAAACATTCCGCCAAAGCCGCAGCACTCGTCAATGTGGCTGGGTTCGAATACCTCGATTCCTTCTACCAGATTGAGCAAATCACGCAACTTATTGTAATAAGGGATATTCAACTCGCTCGGAGCGGAATTAAACAATTCGCGCACGCCGTGACAACTGTTGTGTATGCTGACCTTATGCGGAAAGCGTGCAGGCAGTTTCGACGGTTTTATCACATCGTGAATAAAATCACAGAGGTCATAAATCTTTCCCGCACTTTGGCAAACGTGCCCTTCTTTCTTCAAAATACCGGGATGATTCTCTTTCACAAATGCCACACAACTGGCGGAAGGGCCGACAATGTAATCGTACTCCCGGAACAGATCGTCAAAACGGAGTGCCAATTTCATCGATTCATCTTCAAAACCGGCATTTGCCATCGGTTGTCCGCAACAGGTCTGATCCAACGGATAATCGACGTCTACTCCCAAACTTTTCAATAGTCTATACGATGCCACCCCCACATTGGGATAAATAGCATTGATATAACAAGGAATAAACAAACCTACTTTCATAATATATTATGTAAAAATTATAAGCATCCTCTGCTACATCCGCCTATGTGTCTAGCGGATATCAATTAGTTTGTGCGTTTGCAGGCTGAGTCTCCATTTGGGATGTCGCATGACGCAATCCACCGTATCAGCAGTATTAATACAAGAACAAGGCTGGAGGAAAAAATGTTCGGCGGGAAGTAGTTCAAAAATACTGATATCTTGTCCTTCGTAGACTACTTTCACTTCATCGATCCGGTTGATCTTCAGCTCCACGCCTTGTTTGGGCGAGCAAGTCACCCAGTCGACAGATTCGGGCAAGGGGTTCGTACCGTTGGTTTCTACGGTCACGTATTTACCGGCTTCATGCAAGCGGTCGATCAAGGTGTCGTCTATCCAAAGGGAAGGTTCGCCTCCCGTAAGGACAACGGTTACGGCAGGATATTTCTTAACTTCGGCGATGATTTCATCATCGGTCATCATTGTTCCTTCTTCATGCTGTGTGTCGCAAAAGCTACATTTCAGGTTACATCCGGAGAAACGGATGAAAATAGCAGGAGTCCCGGTATAATATCCCTCCCCCTGCAAACTGTAAAAGATTTCATTAATCTTTCTCATCGTTCACTAATTTGTTTTGTCCGCTATGGTTTATTCTTCCTTATCTTCCGAATGGTCTTTTACATCATTCGAGGCATTGTCTTTTACAGTGTCCTTCTCGTAAATGACAATATTGCCTTCCGACTCCTGTACCTCTACTTTATAGCATTGCGGGATCTGTTTGCACACCCAGCGGGCAATATTCTCTGCGGTGGGATTGAACGGGAGTACTTCATTCAGGTTCTGGTGGTCGAGTTTTTCCATGACCACTTCTTTAATACGGGTGAAATCTACCACCATACCGTCTGCATTGAGTCGTGCCGAACGGCAGTAGACAGTGATAATCCAGTTGTGACCGTGTAGACTGGCGCATTTGCTGCGATACGGGAGCACCAGCTTATGAGAAGCCGATATCTCCAAACGTTTGATTACTGTAAACATTGTTATACGTCTTTTTTAGGTTATATGCATCTAATGTCACCTCGATGCAATGACAAAGGTAATATAAAAAGAGTTTCCATTCAGCAAATCCGATGTTTTTTTCCTGTTTTTACACTATCTTTGCTGCATGAAACTCTCTGTATCATTTTAGGAAGCATCTCCCTGGCACTCGGCATTCTCGGTATCTTTCTGCCGTTGTTGCCCACGACTCCTTTTCTGTTACTGACAGCTGCCCTTTATTTCAAGGGTTCGCCACGATTATATAACTGGTTACTGAATCACCGGCACTTCGGTCCTTATATCCGTAACTTCCGCGAGAATAAAGCAATTCCGCTCCGAGCCAAAGTTATCTCACTTGTGCTGATGTGGGGAACAATGCTATATTGCATCTTCTTCCTCATTCCTCTGCTATGGGTAAAAATTCTCTTGGGGTTGATTGCCGCAGGGGTCACTTATCATATTCTCTCTTTCAAGACATTAAGATAGTTGGAAAGTCCCTGACGGGCATCTGCCAGTTTATCTTCCCAATGTTTTACGGAGTTCTGCCCAATAATATCGGTTACATATTTTACGGAGATAAACGGAATTTCCTTGGCACGGCAGACAAATGCTTGTGCATAGGCTTCCATATCTACTACGTCTCCGCTGACGTGAGTCAGTTCTGTCAGGAAGCTATCCCCCGTATTACAAGTTCCATTCTCCGTCCAGTGCCTGCAATAACCTTTCGCTTCGAGCAAAGCTGCAGAATCGATTTCGCATTCGATTCCCAGACCTGCCAGCTTCTGCATATCACGGTCTACAAACTTCCGGCAGACAAAAATATCCCCAACCTGATGATTGACAGTCCCCGCACTTCCGATATTTAAAACCAAGTCGGGTTGCACCTGACGAATAGCCTCAGCCAGATGAAAGGCTGATTTTACTTTACCAATACCTGTGCGGATGTAATAAGGTTCTACATCAGGCCACTTTATTTCCACAAATTCGCCTTGGACGGCGTAGGTTACTAATATCTTCAACATAATACGTTTCCAAAAATAGATTACTATTACTGTTTCTTATGTCACTATTCTTACGTCACTAGAAACTTTGCAAAGATATAAATATTTTTTTCTTCTGATGTGTTGGTCACTTCAATATCACAATCATTCATCTCAAAACAGATTCCGCCAAAATGACCCATACCTATATTTATTAATAAAGAAGGAAAATGACAATTCAATACAGTACAAAATCTGCTCAAAATACCATTAACAATAGATACCGAATATACTATTTTGAACTAAAAAGAACATTTTATCCCGAAAAGTTTTTGTAATATCAGAGTTAATCGTATTTTTGTGTACAATTTTGGTGTAGTGATGACAGAAGAAGAAAAAAAGTTATTGAATTCCTTTGAAACGCAACTACGGCATTTGATTTATTTGCACGATGAACTAAAGCGTGAAAATGCCGAGTTGAAGAAGCTTCTCGATAATGAAAAGCTAAAAAATGAGAAGGTACAGGCTCAATACGATGAATTGGAAGTCAGCTATACGAACCTAAAGACAGCTACGGCAATCACCCTTAACGGCAGCGACGTAAAAGAGACGAAGCTGCGATTGTCAAAATTAGTGCGTGAAGTCGATAAATGCATCGCTTTGTTGAATGAATAAGAAGAAGATGTATGAACGATAAAATAAAGATAAACCTGCAGATAGCAGATTCAAACTACCCGTTAACCATCAACCGTGAGGAAGAACAAATGGTACGGGAAGCCGCCAAGCAGGTAAATATCAGGCTTAATAAGTACCGGGAAGTCTATAAAAATCTGGAACCCGAAAAAATTATTGCCATGGTAGCCTATCAGTTCTCGTTAGAGAAACTGCAATTAATGCAACGTAACGATACCAGCCCCTATGTGGAGAAGGTAAAAGAACTAACTGAATTGCTGGAAGATTATTTTAAAGAGGAATAAGAACGACCGGCCATTCGCTGATAAGAGATAAAACAACCACGCACTGCACAATATCCAAGCAAAGCTCTGCTTGGATATTTGGCGGTGCGTTTTTATTTATATACTTAAATTAAATGTAGAATGATAGCAATAATAGCAACAGCAATTGCTTGCTTCATCGTAGGAGGATTACTTTCATATATACTATTCCGGTATGTACTGAAATCCAAATACGATAATGTCCTGAAAGAAGCGGAGACGGAAGCGGAAGTAATTAAGAAAAACAAGCTGCTGGAAGTGAAGGAGAAATTCCTGAACAAAAAGGCGGATTTGGAAAAGGAAGTGGCACTGCGTAATCAGAAGATCCAGCAGGCGGAAAACAAATTGAAACAGCGTGAAATGGTACTTAGCCAGCGTCAGGAAGAAATCCAGCGCAAGAAAATGGAAGCCGAGGCTGTAAAAGAAAACCTGGAAGCGCAGCTTGTTATTGTTGACAAGAAGAAAGAAGAACTGGATAAACTGCAACAGCAGGAAATCGAGAAACTGGAAACAATCTCCGGATTGTCTGCCGAAGAGGCCAAAGAACGCCTGGTAGAATCACTGAAAGAAGAAGCTAAAACGCAGGCACAATCATTCATCAACGACATTATGGATGATGCTAAATTAACTGCCAGCAAAGAAGCCAAACGTATCGTTATCCAGTCTATCCAACGGGTAGCTACGGAAACTGCAATCGAAAACTCCGTAACGGTATTCCATATCGAATCGGATGAAATCAAAGGACGTATTATCGGACGTGAAGGACGTAATATCCGTGCTCTGGAAGCTGCTACCGGTGTGGAAATCGTTGTAGACGATACTCCGGAAGCAATCGTTCTTTCTGCATTCGACCCGGTTCGCCGTGAAATTGCCCGTTTGGCCCTGCATCAGCTTGTGACTGACGGACGTATCCACCCCGCACGCATCGAGGAAGTAGTGGCTAAAGTACGCAAACAAGTAGAAGAAGAAATCATAGAAACCGGTAAACGTACAACCATCGACTTGGGTATCCACGGTCTGCATCCTGAATGATCCGTATTATCGGTAAAATGAAATATCGTTCTTCATATGGACAGAACCTGTTGCAACATGCACGTGAGACAGCCAATCTCTGCGCTGTGATGGCATCGGAACTGGGTCTGAACCCGAAGAAAGCAAAACGTGCAGGTTTGCTGCATGATATAGGTAAAGTGCCTGATGAAGAACCAGAATTGCCACACGCATTGCTGGGTATGAAACTCGCCGAGAAATACAAAGAGAAACCGGACATCTGCAACGCTATCGGTGCTCACCATGACGAAACAGAAATGACGAGTCTGCTGGCTCCTATCGTACAGGTTTGTGATGCCATATCTGGTGCACGTCCGGGAGCCCGCCGTGAAATTGTAGAGGCTTATATCAAGCGTCTGAATGATCTCGAACAGTTGGCTATGTCTTATCCGGGTGTAACCAAGACGTATGCAATCCAGGCAGGACGCGAACTCCGCGTTATCGTTGGTGCAGATAAGATTGACGACAAGCAGACAGAAAGCCTGTCAGGTGAAATCGCCAAGAAGATCCAGGATGAAATGACTTATCCTACAAAAGGATTCAATAGATGAAGGGGCGAAGCAATTCGCCCTCTTTTTAATATACACTGTAATTAATACTTAGCAGATTATTCATTTTTACCCCGTAAACATCAATCTATGAATAAGTTTCAATTCGAAGTTTGTGCCAATTCAGTAGAAAGCTGTCTGGCAGCACAAAAAGGCGGAGCCAACCGGGTAGAACTATGCGCAGGCATTCCGGAAGGCGGAACAACTCCTTCTTATGGAGAAATTTCCGTAGCACGTGAGGTTCTCGATACAACTCGTTTGCACGTCATTATCCGTCCCCGGGGCGGTGACTTCCTCTACTCTCCTATCGAAGTAAAGGCAATGCTGAAAGATATAGAAATGGCCAAACAGCTGAAAGCTGACGGGGTCGTATTTGGTTGTTTAACTGCCGAAGGAGAAATTGATCTTACTATCATGCAAGAGTTAATGAAGGCAGCACAAGGATTGTCCGTTACTTTCCACAGGGCTTTTGACGTTTGTCGTGATCCGAAGAAAGCACTGGAACAAATCATTGCACTTGGCTGCAATCGTATTCTCACTTCCGGTCAACAACCAACTGCTGAATCAGGCATCCCTTTGCTCAAAGAATTACAAGAGCAAGCGGCAGGAAGGATTATCCTACTTGCAGGATGCGGCGTCAATGAAAAGAATATTCATCGAATCGCCTCGGAAACAGGGATACGGGAATTTCATTTCTCTGCCCGTGAAAACATCAAAAGCGGAATGAATTATAAAAATGAATCAGTATCCATGGGCGGCACTGTACATATCGACGAATACGAACGAAACGTAACTACCGCCCGGAGAGTTATGGATACGATTCAAGCTACAAATAGGGAATGACCGTGATATAAATACCTGTGATAATAGCCGAAGTAATCACTCCGGAAATATTAGCGCCCAAAGCATCGCCCAGAACAAATGAGTCCGGATTATCCTTGCTCACGATCTTCTGGGCAACTTTAGCCGTAGTGGGAACACAGCTAACAGCTGCAATACCAATCACCGGATTATAATTGCCGCGTTTGATGAAATACATGATATAACCACCGATAATCCCTCCGATGCCGGAAAGCAACAGTGCTACAATACCCAGAACTAGTAACTTCAAGATTTTAGGATCAAGCAACAGGTGAGCGTCGCAAAGTACACCCAACAAAAGTCCTAACATAAAGGTAGAACCATAAAGTAACGGACCACTAACAAAATCATATATATGTTTCATGCCCGATTCGCGAACGGCAACCCCCAGAAACAAAGAGAAGAACAAAGGAGAAGCAACCGGAAACAAGAAACAGAGAACAGCACAAAGAACAGCCGAGAAAGCCAGCTTCACTTTAGCGTCATAATTCTTCGGAGCCTTTTTCGTTACCATTTTAATGGCACGGAACCGTTTTGGTACTAACAATTTCACCAGATAAGGATACCCCCCATACGTCAACCCCAAATACAGATAGGCAACTACGGTAATGGGAACAAATAAATGCTTTGCCAATGCCAGCGAAGTAAACAATACCATTGGACCGTCAGCACCTCCTACCATAGCAACAGAAGCACTTTCTTTTAAGGTCAGTCCGAGAGCAGCAGCGATAGGCACCGTCAGGAAGGTACCCAGTTCGGCACACAAAGCAAGGAATATACTAGCAAAGGGTTTCTGAAGCAGGAAGCCTACATCCAGCAGGGTTCCGATCCCCATAAAGACAAAACAGGCTATCAGTCCGTTACTGAACGTCAGAGTGTATACAGGTTGTAGAAAGTCTATCTGCATCGTATTCATTAGTGCATCCGTGTCCGAAAGCATCGGATCGAGAAAGAGGTTGCCTAATGTGCCGTCGGGCATAATCAGTGTCCCGCAGTTGATAGCTACCATTCCCAACCCCATTGGGATCATAACCATAGGTTCAAGCACTCCTTTCCAGCCCAGATAGATAAGCAGCAAACCGAGAAGTACCAGAAAGATTCTGGCAGAAGCGAGGAACCAACCGCTCGCCATCATTGTGCCAATGCCTTGAAATAAGGTCGCGAAATCTATATTTTCCATAAATAAGTGTCTTTTTATTGTTTGTTAGCAGTAGGTTTCTTTGAATTTTTCTTGTTGACATGTGCCTGTTCTTCTTCCTTAAGAAAGAATTCACGGGTATCCCGCGGATAATAATAGTCCAGCAGAGTTTCATCCGAAGCTCCGTGACTTACACCATGATAATAACCGGCGTAACCGGTAAAGTTACGGTTGATACCACGACTGAAGTCTTCACGATAATCCCCCAATACTTCTTCTGCTTCAAACGGTATCTGTCTGACAAGTTTCTCCACTTTCTGACGATGCTGCCGCCAGCGATGAAGGCGGATTAGCTCCAGCTTGTGGGAACTATAAAAGTCAAACGAATCGGCAGCATAAGCAATCAGTTTGATAACTGCCGCGACAAAGAAGCCTATGAGAAAGGTTAACCCCATCATAGCCAATGTGGATAATAATAAATGAATCATAGTAATATAAAAACTAGTTGTACAATCATTTATGCACAAACAAGACACGTCCGGAAAATGAATATAATCCGAACCTGCTAAACATATTTGCACAAATTCTCAGGAATACTTATGGCAAAGAAGGGCTAAATCAAGATATGGGCTAAGGTATAGATATAATACCTATTGGAATACTTTAAATAGTCAGTATCTGAATATATAATTTTCCTTTTATCTTCGGATAGACGGAAAGTTCTAGAACTCAACAACTGTACAATCGTAGGTATATCATTAAATTTCAGTGTACGGATAGGAGATATGTTTCTTGGAAGAGAAAAAGCAGTCAATATGCCGAAATCATAATGTTCCGCAGGTGCCGAAGAAAATCCGGTAGGCGAGACGTCACAAAGAACCGGGACTCCGGTTTCTTCCCGAAATCCCTGCAAGTCTTCTTCATTGGAGAACAAACCTACTCCAACAAGTAAAAATGCAAGTGACAGTATGCACAATAGATACTTCATAATAACTCTCCTACAAACGTAACAATTAATTCGCACAAAAGTGCGCCCGATAGAGAGAATTAACGAATATTGCATTCTGTCACACTACATTACTACCTTCCTATCCTACATTTTTCTACAACCCGTGAATGGTTTTCATCAGTTGTTCTCCCAGTCCGATAGTATATCCTTGAGATACAAAGACCACCCGGTTGAACGTATCGGCAATAATAAACATAGGAAGAATATCCGAATTAGAAAGATTCATCGACTTAGCAATCTGATTTTGGATACGATTGTCTATATCTACCCCATAAGCAATAGTAGAAGGTAGTCCCTGAAACTCCGCAGGATGAAACTTCTTGTATTGTTCCTCGGAGGGGAAAAGAAGAACAATCTTTCTACCCCATTTCTCAAACTCACTGCCCAAAGCGGCAATGTCTCTCAAAGCATGGTTGGTAGGTTCCTGCCCTACTCCCAACACACCGACAACAAAATATCCCCTTCCACAAGTTTGTAGAATACTTTGTGATGTTGATTGTATTTCTTCATCTCCTAACGGACGATAGAGCGATTCCGAATCAAAATTTCCAATCACCTGTACCTGTTCTTTGCTTTCTCTCATCACCAATTCAATATCGGTAGTCGCTTCCGGTTTCACATTAAAGAAAGTGATATTGGAAAGCACTGCACCACTTGCCATACGGCTTCCGGTGACTAACATATAATACCCGGAATCCAGTTTTGCTCCATTCTTTAGAAGATTCGCCCACGTAGCACCTTTTCCCATATCTACATCCCCCTCATCATAATTCAACAGTTGGAATACCCCGTCTTTGAACTTGGAAAGCGTAAAATGAGAATAATACTTCGGATCGGGCAATGAGGCAATAGGTTTATAAGTAGCACGCAATATGCCGGTAGTGGCCTGTACAGGAGAACTTGTAGAGAAATTCACATCAAAAGTATGTCCCTCCTTATCAGTATACTGCACTTTCCCTGTCACCTTATCTATCCGGGCAGGTATACCTAAAGTACGTGCCATTGCCACAAAGAAGATATCACGCGACTTTTCATCTGCTACACGCGCTTTCCACACTCCTATCGGCGACATAGGTATACGCTGCGAATTCAACTCATTATTGATTTGGATTTCCTTCTTACACCATTCTACCAACCGTATCGGTTCTTTTATAAACTCCCCTGCTTCTTCCTTTGAAATGACTTTCTTGAAAAAAGAACGGTAAGGTGTCAACATTTCATTCTCTACACGTGGATTGGCAATCTCCGCACATGCCCATAAGTCCGTTTCCTGAGGATCAGGAGCATTCTTCAAATGGTCTTCCAATACTTCCAAAGAGACATCCCTCCAGTCCTTTGCAGAAAGTTGTTGTAATAAGGGCAAAGCAAGTCCTTCTCTATCACATTCGGCTGCCGACTTCCGGAAATCAAGTAACGTCTGATAGTTTCCCCGCGAAGCGACCAACATTTTCACAAACTGTTCCGTATCGGCAATACCTTCTTGTTGAAACGAAGCCAACGCAGTTTTTGCACGTTCTTCCGTCAGCATCGTGGCAACATACGCATTACGAATAGAATCCTCCTTAGCCAGACGAAGATCATTTTCGGCACGCTGTTCCGGAGTTACTTCAGGCAAATTGGCTCCTTCAACCGGAGGAGTGATATCCAAATCCAATGTATATGCTTCTCCTCCTTTCTTATCTAAAACCAAATTCAAAGTATCTTCTTTACCAAAAGACAACTTAGAAAAGCCGAATGCCCCGTCAGCGGAAGCCCATACCAACATATCTCCTTTACCGGCTGTCAACGATGCCCGGCCGTCGGTACCAGTGTATTTGGTAGCTACCGTATAAAACTCGGCATAATTGTACACCTTAAAATCAACTTTGGCTCCGGAAACAGGTTTCCCATTCGCATCTGTCACCGTCACCACGGCTTTTGCCGTCGGAGCATAATTCCCTATTACATTGATTTCAGTATAGTTAGGAGTTTCGAGCATAATCTCCTCCGGACCGTTATAACGTCCGAATACCTTGGTATGCATCAGCATTCCACGACTTGCAGGCGCATTAAACCAACCCAGATTCAAGACCGGTTCCGGTTCGCAAGCCCCGAAGAAATACCATTCACCGTCTGCCCAAGCCTCTACCCACGCATGGTTATCATCGGTATGTGCCCAACGGGGAGTATAAACCTGACGCGCAGGAATCCCAACGGAACGCAATGCGGCAACAGTAAAAGTGGATTCTTCCCCACAACGCCCGTATGCCGTCTTTACTGAAGCCAAAGGCGAACTAGTGCGGGCGTCACTCGGACGATACACCACCTTCTCATGACACCAGTGGTTCACTTCCAGAATTGCATCTTTCATCGAAAGGCCTTTCACCCTCTCTTTCAATTCTCCATAAAATACTTTTCGCGAATCATCCAGATTCTCATTATTCACCCGGATAGGCAAAACAAAATGCCGGAATAATTCATCGGTGACGTTTTTTCCCCAAGACATTTCGTTACGGGCCTGCTCGGAAAGACGAAGATTCTCCAGATAGTAATTTCCGGAATAATCCGTAATATCCCCTATCGGCATATAGGCATACAAAAACATCAGAGCTTCACGCTCGGAAAGAGTCAAAGTCGAATCGGAAAAGATTGTGAACAAATCTCCATGAGGAAGTGCCCTCTGCTTCTGTTCAAAATCCTGAAACACCTGATTCCGGTAAGCCTCCTCCTTCAGAAAGTGAGATTCACCACAGGAAAACAATACAACCGATAGAATCGGAACAAGTAATAGTCGAATGTGTGTGTTTATATTCATATCTTAATAAAATAAATATGTGAGCTATTTTATGCGTACTTAAAAGATATGTTCACAAAATTACAAGTTTTTTTCAGAAAGACGGTACAAGTCCTTGTAAATGTATGTAATAGGTTTGTAATATATACCGTGTTCGAACCTCTTATAAAAAGAAAAAGCAGAAGAAAAAGAAATATTTTATGTTTTACAGCATATAATTCAAAAACATTTCGTATCTTTGCAGTGTTAATAAAGAAAACAAGATGTAAAACCGCTCTTCAAAACGTGGAGGGCAAAAAAAGAGGAAACAAATTATGAAAAAGAATGCAAATGAAAAGATTATGATGTTACAGTACCGTATTAAACGCTATCAAGCAATGGGAAATGGTGCCATGTGCCAAACATTAAACGGTAAACTTCAAAAACTGCTGTCACAGCAGGTTGCCATGTAAATAAACACACTAATTATAATAAATAGAGCGAGGAACTTTCGAGTATCTTCGCTTTTTTTATACTTTTGTACTCTAAAGATAATAAAACACATCAATTATGAAGAAACTATTAATATCGGTCGCGGTATTCGCCTTTGCCATAGCCTCATTTGCACAAGCACCTGGCTATGAGTTCACAACCGTTGTGTCCCACCAAGCAACGCCTGTTAAAGATCAGGCGTCCACCGGAACCTGTTGGTGCTTTGCCACCGCTTCTTTCATGGAGTCGGAACTGCTCCGCATGGGGAAAGGAGAATACGATTTATCAGAGATGTTCATCGTCCGCCAAAAGTACATGAACCAAATGGAAGATAATTATCTCCGACGCGGAAAAGGAAATATCGGCGAGGGAAGCCTGGCACATACTTTTAAAAACGCTTATAAGCAAGTAGGAATTGTACCGGAAGAGGCATACTCCGGTTTGATAGACGGCAACAAAGAACATAACCATGGAGCGTTATCACGTTATTTCAAGGCTTTGGTAGACGCAAATATTGAATCTAAAAAGCGTACTCCGCAATTTGATGCGCTTATTAATAATCTGTTCGATATTTATCTGGGCAAGCTTCCTGAAAAATTTACTTATAAAGGAAAAGAATATACTCCTCAATCTTTCACCGAAAGCCTGGGACTGAATATGGATGATTATGTTGAACTGACCAGCTTCACTCACAAGCCTTATTATGAGACATTCTCTCCCGAGGTACCGGACAACTGGGAAAACCAGCCAATGTATAATCTTCCGTTGGACGAACTGATTGAAACTATCGACTATGCACTGAACAAAGGATATACCGTATGTTGGGACGGTGATGTCAGCGAACAAGGCTTCTCTTTTAAGAACGGAGTTGCTATCAATCCACAAGTGGAAGACGTAAAAGATTACTCTACTACCGATCGCGCCCGTTTTGAAAGTATGCCGAAATATCAACGCCTGGACGAAGTGTTTAAGTTTGAGCACCCTTATCCGGAAATCGCCGTAACACCTGAAATCCGTCAGGAAGGCTATGAAAAGTTTGTAACTACCGACGACCATTTAATGCATATCACCGGCATTGCAAAAGATCAGAACGGTACTAAATATTATATTACCAAGAACTCCTGGGGAGCAGAAAGTAACAAGTCCGGCGGTTACCTGAATATGTCGGAAAGCTATGTACGTGCCAAGACTATCTGCGTTATGGTACACAAAGACTCCCTACCGAAGGAATTGAAACAGAAACTCGGAATCCGATAAAACGTATCGGGCAAATTCTTATAGACTTAGTTGGAAAAAACAGGGCGGAAAAGTAGTATTACTTCACCGCCCTATTTTCTTATTAACCCACTATTAAACCCTTTTTTCTTTTATTTCTTTTTCAGCGTCACATCACTGATTTCTACCACACCACCTTTACCTAGGGAAAGAATAGCCACATAACAATCTTTCAGAATAGCAGCATCATCGTCTGTATCAGACACTTCCAAGTCAGGATTTGCCTTCTTACTGCTAATAGCATTAACCACTTGTCCCATATCATAGTAAACCACTACTTTAGTCCATTTATCGGCATCTTTAATCTTGAAGTTGTATTGTGCACCCGAAGCGTTTGGTTGAGCGTCCGCATCATAATCTCTACGCATGAAGAAAGTAGTATTGTACTTACCATTATCATTCTTTTCCTCATTCGTCTGCTTGATATATACACTTACCGGAGTGCCGGCTTCTTTAGCTTTTGCATAGAAAGTGAGAACATAGATACCCTTTTCCAGACCGTCGGTAACACGCTGTCCCAAGAATGCCTTGTACCAGGAAATATTCTTTTCGGCTCCGGAGTTGTCAATCTTCATGGCATTCGGATACTTGGCGTCTCCTGTCTGTTCCCAAGCAATAGTAGTTGCTCCGTCAGCTTCATTATTCATGATAAACCACTCTCCTGCGGTAGCCTTGTTGGCGTTAGTTACTTTAGTTTTCACTTCGGTAGCAAACTTTTCGTTTTTAATCAGATTTTGAGCACTTACGCTTACTCCCGCGATAGCCAAAAGGCCGGCAAATAATACTTTCTTCATCTTATAGCAATTTAATTGTTAATATCTCAATTTCTATTCTTTCTTATTTTACCTGTTGAATGACAAATTTATAATTCCCGGTCATTTTCTTTTCTTCTGCTTTCAGTGTGATCCGATAAATCTCCTTACCCCATACGTTAGACAGGCGCGGATCATCTAACTTGACAGTTTCCAGTTCGGCTTTAAATTGAGCCGGATAGTCCAGTTCCACCTTCTGCCCTCTGACTTCGATACGCACTTTGCCCGGCGACGGAAATGTAACATTTCCCCAAGTCAGGAAGTTTACCTGATTAGGCGCCAGCACTTCATTTAATGTATAGTTGTCGGCCACCACCAACTTACGGTCATCCAGTTTATAAGAGCGAACCCAGCTTTTTACTTTCGCTTCTGCCGGATAAGCAGTAGCTATATCCGTAGAGAACATCCGTTTCTTCTCATTGCACACGGTATTGGTAGCTTTATACTCCTGCCCGAATTTCTGCGGTACTCCGTTAATCATCGGCAAGTTATGATAGTTGCTCTGCATGGTCCAGATGGTATAGCGGTCCTTTCCGAATGTCTGTTTGGTATATGTGCCCACGCCGGCGTCAATCAATACGGGAATCGTATTCACATACAAAGAGAATGTGCCCGCATCATTATGATTGTGGCTTTCGTTATTGAACCCTCCTTTGGTTGCTACAAACATTCCATGTTTATTCTTCATATAGCAGAATTCCGTTTCGGGATACCAAGTCACGTCCGGCATCTCATGTTTAGGGGTCGCTTTGGCAAGATCATTACAGCAAAGCAAAGACTGGAGAGAACGGAAAGCATCATTACCCATTGTAGCATACGGCTTTCTGCCATTCAATAGATAAGCGGCAAAATGCATCATCTCCTCACTGTTCACAGCCTTACCGAAACGATAGATCAATAAAGGATCACCCCCGCCTTGTGCAGATGCATCGGCAAAGTTTACGACCCAGCCATTGCCTACATAAGAGCGTGACATATATTCACCCATTCGGCGAATCATCGGTTCCTGAAACAAGGATATTTTGCCACCCGTACCGTCAGAAAGAATCTGAAGATAATCATAAAGTTTACCGGCTGCGTGTCCCCAGTAGGAAGTTCCTTCTTCACAAGCCCCGTCGGATTTCACAAAGTTTATGAACTTATCCACCGATTTCATCGAACGGTAAACGGCTTTGACCAGTTTATCCTTGTTGTTCTCCATTAATAAGAAACATTGCAGCGCATTGGAGTTACACCATGGATTCCAGTTGTTGATAATCTCTCCCGGCCGCCAGTTGAAAGCCATCCACCACATTTCGTCGTCGTTCATATACGGATCGAGAATACGCTCTTTAATTGCTTTACGCATTTGCAAAGATACCACGGGATTGATTTTGTCGAATGGTTTGCGGAAGAAATAGTGTACCCAAGCCATTAAAGCTCCGTATCCGCCTGAACCGAGGTCGATAATCTGTTCGCGGAAGTCGGGAAGTGAACGTTTGCTACTCTGGCGGGGCAAGTGTGCGGATAGAACCCATGAATTCATTTCACAGCTCATGTATGCTCCGTTCAGTAATTGGTCGATAAAACGTCCTTTCCCTTCGGCCAGTTCGGCGAGCATCAAGGCGTTAAGTGCCTGGCGGTTGGCGTCATAAGGAGCTTCCATTACTTTACGGTTACCGCTACGTTCATATTCCAGATAAGCAGTGGCAGGTATCAGTTGCCATTTATAGTCGAGGAGTTTTTCACCGGCTTCGATGAGGCGTTGCTTATTGGGACCCATCAAAGAATCCCAGGCGGCACGATCTGTATAAGCAGGATAAGGCACCCATGCTTGTTTCATTACCAACACGTTTTTCAACGTAGCTTCGTCTGCCGCTTTTTGCAGCATATTTCGTTCGGTGTAAGCATTGGCTTTGAAAGAAAGACTTCCCAAAGCTGCAAGCAGAAGAACACAAAGTAAATGTTTCATTCGATTCATGGTATTTTCATTCATTTAAGTATTGCAAAGATAGCGCATCTCCCTAAAAACGAGGTGAACAAATCATACGAACCTGATGACAAAATAGTACAGAGTTCAAGAATTGTACTCACAGAGAGCTTAAATTAAGTATTCAAGTCATAAAAGCGATGATTTTATCCTGCAAAAAACAGAGGCTCTATTTGAGTAAAACAGAGGCTCTGTTTGGGGTAAATAGAGGCTCTGTTTGAGTGAAATAGAGGCTCTGTTTTTTATTCCCAGTCACTGAACTCGAAACTGAGCTGTTCCCAGACCCCGTGTTGCTCATCGGCTTCTTCTTTCGGATTGGAAACGGAAAGTCCGATAAGGCGGATCGGATGTTGCTCGTATTCCACTGTTTTCAATAATTCCTTGGCGAGTGGAAGCACGCGGTCCAGCGTCGTCAACTCCTGCGACTGGGTGATACTGCGGGTGATCTGACTAAAATCATGGAACTTGATTTTCAGCGTCAGAGTGTTTCCCTTGAACTCTTTTCGTTGCAGTCGTTCTATCAGTTCTACCGCCATGTGATATAGTTCGATAATAACAGATGAACGGGAGGAAATATCCCGTTCCAATGTACGCTCGCACCCGATAGATTTACGAATACGAACCGCTTCCACAGGACGTTCGTCGATCCCTCGTGCACATTCGTAATAAAGTGATCCTACTTTACCAAAATGCGCGGTCAATGTCTCCAATGAACATTTCCGCAGTTGAAGCCCGTTACGGATTCCCAACAGATGCATTCTCTTTGCCGTGACAGGTCCTACTCCCCAAAAGGATTCAATAGGCAGACGGGCGATGAACTCGAGTGCCTGTTCCGGATGAATGGTACACAACCCGTCCGGTTTACGATAATCCGAAGCTATTTTGGCAAGAAACTTATTATAAGAAATCCCGGCAGATGCAACGAGATTCAACTGGTCGCGAATCTTCTGCTTTATTTCCTTCGCTATATCCACAGCCAAAGAAATACCCTTCTTGTTCTCCGTCACATCCAGGAAAGCCTCATCCAAAGAAAGCGGTTCAATGATATCGGTATATTCATGAAAGATTTCATGTATCTGTCGGGAAACGGACTTATAGACATCCATTCTACCCGGTACGAAAATTAACTGAGGACAAAGGCGCTTTGCCTTCTGTGAGGACATCGCAGAACGGACACCGTAACGCCGGGCTTCATAGCTGGCAGCAGCTACTACTCCTCTTTCTTCGGCATGACCGACTGCCAGAGGTTTTCCCCGAAGCTCCGGATGATCACGCTGTTCTACGGATGCGTAGAAGGCGTCCATGTCAATGTGTATGATCTTTCTCTGAACCATTTCTTGCGATTAGCAGAGCAAACTTACTATAAATTCCTGAATAATTTCTGTTTAGCGGTTCAAAAAATATTCAAGATTGCACCAAACCGACTCTTAATAATACTATATTTGCATATTATCTATTGAAACCACAGGCGCACCTGAAAAGTTTATATCACAGTACTATATACTTCAATATTATGAAAAAAATACTATTTTGCGTATTAATAATGCTTTGCAGCATTTCCGCATTTGCTCAAAAAAGAATTACTTTCAAAATAGAAAAGCTTTCAACTCCCAAAAACTTCCTTTATTTGCAATCTTACGACGATATCTACAAAAGACTTATCATGTCCGAAACCGAAGTTTTTTCAAAAGAAGTTGAAAAGCAGGAAAAGAATCCGCCGTTCAATATCATCGCAAAAAGCGAAGCTCCCGACAGCCTGGTATCTTATCGCTACCATTCTTTCTTTCAAGGTATGTATCAGGCTTATGCGGATCACAGACCGTTTGTGTTATCTCCGGACATGATCTGGTTGTTAATCAGCCAAGGCTTTGCACGACATATCAACGCTAATCAAGAAGCAATGCGAGACTATATCGTCGATTTCTCCGGAAAACAATCGTTGATTGTTAAGACAGATAAACAGTTGGAAGATCCTACTCTTTCATGGAATGAGATCTTCCCTCAATTTACAGAACAAATAAAAAAACAAGTAGGAAATAGCCTGGTTGAAACACTGACTTGCAACTTCTCAACAACAACACCTTTAGAGAAAATTGCCTCTGAAATAACAATCATGGAATCCGTGAAGCCTTATTTTGAGTTTATTGTTATACGCATTGTTTGCGGAATCCCGGAAATAACCCTCGAAGGTACACCTGAAGATTGGGAGAAGGTGCTAAGTAAGGCTAAAAGTTTGAAAGGATATAAGCTCGAATGGTGGATCTCCGAGCTGGAACCTCTTCTGGAGGAATTTGTAAAAGCATCCAAAGGCGAAATTAACAAAGGCTTTTGGCGCAATATGTTTAAATATCATTCGCAAAGAGAAGTATGGCGCTCCTAATATGATCGACGGCTGGATAGTGAAATTCTTTCCTTATGACAAAAAAGGACAAAGGAACAATCTAAAACAACTGGAAGGCACAGACAGTCTGCCTGATGAAATAGTAAAAGTAGATTTAAAATATCAGGAAGTATATAACAATACAGTTACAGAAACTCCGTTGGAACTTTGGGCAGGCTTCGTCGGGCTTGAACAGAATAAAAGAAACTTCGCTCTACGACCACAAATCAGTTGGATGATCAGAAAGAAAGACCTCACTAACAACAAAGTGAAAAACAAATTAATGGCAGATGCACAAGGTACAGGTTTCGGTCGTGGCATTTCTATTAGAGTGAAAGAATTTCCTTCTGTTTTGTTAGAACTCACTGAAATAAAGAAATTGGAAATAAGATTCATTAATCAGATTGATATACCGGATGAAATATCAAAGATAAAAATTGAACATTTAGAGTTATTCGGGAAAATAAGCAAAGAAGGAATTGAACGTATCAAAAGACTATTGCCTGATAGTGATATTAAAATAAATGGTTCACGAATATAAGAAATAGTCCCGATGAACGGGACTATTTCTTATATATATCAGGCCTGTTTCTTAGCCAGAAACTTCTTAGTCAGCCACTTTCTTACAGGTTCATCATACAACTTCAGACAGAGGTATGCCAACAGGATATTTCCGAAGAATACTACCAAAGCCACCGGCCATGTATCGGAGAAAGTGAGTTTTTCCCCACTCCACAACCAGGCATAATACAAATACATAAAAGGATAATGAACGATGTACAAGGGATAGGATATATCTCCCAGGAATTTGCAAATTACGGAAGTCCCTTTATCTGTCGTTTTTCCGGAGGCACCCAGGTAAACAAGGATCGGGAAAAGAATAATGGTACATACAGAGTCATAAATACCATTCATCCACGAATCTTCCATACCGCCGATATGTGGTATAGACAGTAGAACAGCAATCGCAATACTACATATCCAGAAAGCTCCTCTAATCTTGACCGGTTTAAAAATACGCGACATCAACAACCCTGCGGAAAAAGCAAACAGCAAACGCAGAAATCCTCCGAGCAGATTATAATCCAGCAATGACCAACCTACACCTAAATGCCCATAACCGGAAAGATTGCATACAGCAAATGAAGCCAGTCCGATCGCCGCCAGAATGACAAGCACGGTCAGCTGTTTGGTCGAGAACCGGCGGATAAACAGGGCATACAGAATATTCCCTATATACTCGAAAAACAAAAAGACCAACTCGGACCGTTCAAAGGATACATTTCTCCATTTCCACGAACTTCGGAACCCGAACCGGGTACAGCCGGAATCAAGAAAAGATTGAGAAGCAATGCAAGCATCACCATAGATATGCTGACCTGCGTACCGTCCCACTTCTCACAACCTTGTATACAAAACGTAATAGCACCTAAAACAGCTCCCAGGATAACCATTGGATGTAAACGGATTAACCTGCGTTTGAAAAAGTCTTTTGTGTTCATCGTTGTTTTCCAACGGTCGTCATAAGCGTAACCAACAACGAATCCCGACAGGATAAAAAAGAAATCGACGGCCAAATAGCCGTGATTGAACCGCTGGTCTATGGGACTTGTGGCAAAGCCTTCAAATATATGATACCATATAACCAAAAGAGCAGCGATTCCTCTCAAGCCGTCAAGGAGTTCATAATGGGGTTTACTATCTGCAAATGCAGCAGAAGAAGAGATGTTTTGCATGATAAATTTATAAATTAGATTATTATTTTGCGTATCACTGATGAGGGCCCAAAGTTACAGAAGTTAGTTATTAAAAAAATTGTCCTACATCAAAATACGCCCCTACCAGAAATTATTTCCGGCTTCTAAGGCGGCTAAGTGTCGGAAGGGTTATTCCAAGATAAGAGGCAATATATCCTAATTGTACCCGCTGGCATATCTGAGGAAACTGCTGCATAAATTCCTCATATCGCTCTTTGGCCGACAAAGTCAGGCGATCTTTGTGTGAACGGTGTAAGCGTCGGTATTCATTCTGATGAATGATCCTTCCCCAGTTAGCCAGTTCGATATTGGTCTGAAAAAGCCGGATCAAATCAGATAGTGCTATTTTATAGGCAACCACGTCTTCAAGCGTTTCCACAAATTCCTCACTCATTTTATTATAATATAATTCATCCATGCTGAAAACAATCCCTCCTTCACACGAGAAGGAGGTAGTGATTTCTCTCCGTTGACCAGCCAATAAGAGCGGGTCATTCCTTTTTCGATGAAATAAGCTGATCTGCTATATTGATTAGCCTTTATCAATTGATATTTTTTAGGGAAATGGCAAAGTGTCACATTATCCTTCAATAGTTGTATTGTATCATCAGAAACCGGATACAGAGAGGTCATCATTTCTATTACATTCGTCATAAAGCAAATCCTTAATTGTTTTTCCAGTGGTCACAAAGATAGGAAAAACAATTACTTCAGCAATACAAACGGCAACCATTTTACAAAACGATATTCTCTATCGAGCTTTAAGGCAATGACAGGTATTTGTCGTCCTTTCTCCCAAGCCGGCAAGGATAAGATGACCTCATTATTCTTTCGTTGAATCTTAATCCTTTTACCTGTTGACAAATCAAAAGCTTTGGTTATCTGATAGCCTTCCAAAGAATTTATCCGAAGGGTAGAAACCGGTTTCCGTAAATGCAAGTATATATACTCATCTTTATAGGTACTTCCTATTTCATCAGTTTGCTTGAAAGGGCCTCCATGTGTGTCATACACAGCTTCTCTATTCCGGTTGATCCATTTCGTCAATTCATATAACCGTTCCACTTGTTCTTCGGGCATCTCTCCGGTAGGTTTAGGTCCGATATTCACTAATAGATTACCGTTACCGCAAAGTGTTTTACTAAACATTCCGATCAGTTCGTCTGCTGTCAGCATCTTAGCATCAGGTTCGTAAGCATATACCGGATAAGTGACGCTGGTACATGCTTCCCATGGAAACGGGGGAGCATCTGTTGTTTTGGCTTCTATTGAGAAGTAGTCGCCCGATGAGCCGTCTGTCCAGAAAGTTTCATGCCCGTCCTCTCCTCTGGTAATAGCCAGACGAGTAGATAACGTATTACTTTTTAGTTTCTTGATATACTGATATAAATCATTTCCTTCTTTTGCAGTCCAAAGAGGATCCAGCCAAAAGCCGTCAAACCACAAGATATCCGGCTGGTAACGGTCTATCAGTTCTTTTGTCTGGTTATGCACAAACCTGATAAAATCTTCCCGCCCATATTTCGGTTCTTTTATTTCTCTTCCAACTTGTGCCATAGAGTTCCAACCGCAATAATCAATGTCTGCTATTGAATAGTAAATGCCATAAAGCAATCCCTGTTTCCGACATTCTTCACCCAATTCCTTCAAAATATCTCGCTTGAAAGGTATGCGGTCTATATCAAAGATAGAATATTCGCTCGGCCAAATGCAAAACCCGTCATGGTGTTTTGAAATGACTACCATATATTTGCATCCGGCCTGAACAGCTACATTTACAATCTCTTTAGGATTGAAATTCTGAGGATTCCATTTCATGGTAATAGAGTCTGCCACACTTTTAGGAGTACCATTACCAATAGCCCAGGAATCTCCTGTACCGGGTGAATGACAAGCCATCCAATGAATGAACAAACCCAGTTTGGCATCTTGAAACTGTTTTAGAAGTTTCTTGTCCGTTTGAGGATTAAGTACCGTTGTCTGACTTTGCACACAAGTTAAATATCCACATATAAACAATAATAGAAAAGAGAGTCTTTTAAGCTGCATATAATAGAGGTTATTTAAGTTATTTTTCTATATTCAAAGAGGTGTTTTACCCCATACATCTGAATTAGCGGTCATGATTTTCAAACATAAACCACTCCAGATTCATAAAATCCTGCCCGGTCATAGACGGATCATTGTTCTTGAACACCAGCACCAATGCATGAACACCGGTCACCGGTTTCACTTTTGTCCGGTGAACGGAATAGGCAACATCCCCATTCATCGGTTGCAGCTCACAAGTACCAATCAGTTCTCCATCCGGTTTATCCAAACGGATTTCAATAGTACCGGCAGCATTCTTTCCCCATGTTTTGCAAATGAAAGAATTCACCTCCATTCCTGTAAAATCGAAATATTTCCAGTAAGCACAATCTCCATTCCGTATAGCCGACAAATATTCTACCGGATTGCTATGTGCCGGACGCCGAACAACTACCGTGGTATGCCCCGACAAAAGACAAGCCCTCGCCGCATCCATACGCAATAAAGGATTAATAGGCCCCCCACAACCTTGAGTGGTCATTTCTACTTCATTGATAGTTCCGTCCGGATTAAATACAATGGGTTCCATACAAACCTTGCGCATAGATGAACTAGCATGGGTAGGCCGATGATAAAAGATATACCACTGCCCATCTATTTCAGCAATAGAACCGTGATTGTTCACTAAATTCCGGTCACTCCCCCAATTGTCTATAATTACTCCCCGATATGTATAAGGACCTAATGGAGAAGTAGCCGTAGCATAGTTCAGGGTAGCACAATTAGATTCACCGTGACGCTGGTGCCCGGCATATACATAATAGTAGATGCCATTCCGTTTACGGACCGAACTGCCTTCATTGAATGCATGTTCTTTATAAGTCAGCAGTTTCTCATGTACTTCACCTTCGATAGATAACATATCCTTACTCAGTTTAGCTCCTTTGGCATTGGCTTGTCCCCAGAATAAATAAGCTTGCCCGTCATCATCTATAAAGACCGAAGGATCAATTCCATGAATTCCGGCTATGGCTTTTCCCTCTTTAAAAGGTCCATAAGGAGAAGAAGATACGGCAACACCTTCATCTTCCTTTTCATTCGTCAGGCAATAGTATAAATAGTATTTGCCGTTGTGATAGATACAGTCCGGAGCATAAAGCAACTGGTCGGTATAGTCGACTTGCTTCCCTATACCTTTTGTAGCGAAAGAAAACTGTTCCACATCCCAATTTATCAAATCAGAAGTCGATAACACATCATAGGTATGCGAACACCAGACATTTGTCGGCTCATCACGCGAACCATATACATAGACACGCCCATCAGGCATCTGCCTGGCCTCCGGATCGGCAATATACACGCCCGGAGGAGAAATAGGATTAAGCATTCGATGATTAGTCTTAAGTAATTTGGAAACCTTCTTTCCTGTTTGTTCGGTCACAGCCGTATTTACCATGCGATGCTGTGCCGACAATCCCAAACAAAAGGTTAAGAGTATAAAAACAGTATCTTATTTCTCATAATTCTATATTTTTTTCAGTTTTAACTCTAACGTATCATTTGATTATTTTATAAAAAAGTCTTTTCTGATCCGTATATCCTCCACCGAACGACCTATCATCAGGTTGAACTTCCCGGATTCGACAACATATTTCATATCTTCATTCCAAAGTCCCAAATCGGAATAAGGAATGACTATCCGAATATCCTTAGATTCTCCCGGATTCAGACTCACTTTCTCAAAACCTTTTAGGCAGGCAACAGGCGTTACAACACTAGAAACACAATCACGTATAAATACTAAAGCGGTTTCTTTTCCTGCCATATTTCCCGTATTCTTAACAGTAAATGTAAATTCAATATCCTGAGTTTGAGGAATGACACTGTCGATTTTCAATCCTGAATATTCATAGCAAGACAATGGCTTCTCTAGCAGCTTCCAAAGCTAATGCTTTGTTCTCTTTGCTACCATAACTATCTTCTTCAGGAGATACATAACGCTTCTCAAACAATCCCAGCTCGAATTTAATCTTCAAGATTCTTCTAACAGCATCATCAATACGCCGGGAAGATACTTTCTTTTCCCTGACTAACTCTACGAGCGGACTTACAAAGCGTGCCGAATCAGCAGAATACATATGCATATCCAAACCGGCATTGACCGACTTGCAAACAGCCTCTTTCTGATTTTCAGCTATCTGATGCAAAGAAGTAGCCAAATTCTCCACATCTCCCATATCACTGATAAAAAAGCCTTTAAAGCCATACTCCTGCTTGATTATATCAGTCAACAACCACTTGGACGCATGCACCGGCACTCCTGCAATATCATTATGTCCGGGCATAATAGTCATACATCCGGCCTCTATGGCTGCCTTGAAGGGAGGCAGAAAATACGAACGGAGTGCCCGTTCAGACAGTTCGGCGCTAGCATGATTACATCCTCCGACAGATGCACCTCCCCCCACCAGATGTTTGACTGAAACAGCCACTTTCTTAAAAGGATTTTCATTGCCCTGGTACCCCCGTATAGCCTCTTTAACCAATTCGCTTGTCAGGAAAGGATCTTCGCCATAGGTTTCACCGGTCCTTCCCCAACGGGCATCCTGAACGATATCTATACAAGGAGCAAATGCCCAATGTATACCGGAGGAACGGATTTCTTCACCGGCCTTCGAAGTCGTGCGATAAATTAATTCCCGGTTGAAAGTAGCGGCCATGCTTATGGAAGTCGGGAAAATCGTTCTGCCCGTAAGCATTGCATATCCATGTGCCGCGTCCATGCCTATAAGATAAGGAATCTTCAGACGGGTTTGTTCGGACAGTTTTTGTAGTTGATTGCATTCTTCAGGCTCCAAATCCGCCAGCCATGCACCGAAATCATAATATCCATTCTTAAATATGGCCTCTTTATCCCATACGGTAACCATATCCATTTGCCCAACCTTTTCCTCCAATGTCATCTGCGCAAGCAATGCTTCCACTCTTTTGTCTACAGGTTGTTTGGCATCCATATAAACGGAAGTGTCTACCTCTTGTGTAGACCGACAAGACATAAGAAGCAAAATTAAAGTATATAAAATCAATTTCTTCATGTTTATTCAAATTTTATCGTTTTATAATTTTCGATTGGGTTCAGGCATACATTACCCGGTTCTATTATCGGGATAACTGCTCCGGATAGTTTCACTTTCTTACCTTCATAAATAACTTCACCCATTTCACGACGTTCCAGACTTGTATTTAAAGATATGAAAAAGGGAAATAGATCGTGTCCTGTTGCAAGACTCATGTCCTCTATCATCTCTTCCCAAGTCAGAAGTCGCATCGGATCGTTTTTCCAACGGGTATACTGGATATGTTTCCACCGGGCATACCAAGTATTTCCATATGTGTCGTCAAACGTTGCCAGATATACCAAAGTTTATACCAGCCTGCCCCGTAAGAAAATTGCTTGGCATACTCTCCGTCATTTGTATATCTTTTTTTAAGTCTAGTTTATCAAATTCGGAAGAACGGAAGAAATCTTCGCACTTTTTATTCGCATGTTGCCGGAGTTCCTCATTGTAAAGTGCCTCTACTTTTCCCTGAAACCAACCGGCATGTGCTTCTCCCTGATTTCCAAAAGGTACATCACCAGCCGCTTGTCCTTTCTCGTTGACCGGGCCTGCCAGTGTATGCGCCAGTTCATGTCCATAAATAGAAATCAGACTGGCTGAATCTTGACTAATAATACCATTCTCCTTAGGAAAGAAACTGTTGACAGCCCAGCCTCCTCCACTTCCGGCAGAGAGAACGAGAAACATCGGTTCCTCAGTTTGCCGAGACGGATACCACTGCAACAATGTATCGTTTATCTTAAAGAATTCTTTTTTTATACATTCAAGAAGAGTATGGTTAACAGTAGGCGCATAATAAGTGACCATACCATTAATAACACTTTCCAATTCCGGATAGATAGCTCCGCCACCACCCATTGTTTGGGGCAAACGAGGCTCTCCTCCCACCGGAACTTGTTTCTCACATAACCAGTCCATTATTTGGTCAACAAAAGCACTTCCCGCTTCTCCATTACTTAGAAAATCATCTAAAGCCGTACCGACTGCTATACGTCCCTTACCATATTCACGGTAAGCGCGGATAGGCAAACTGTCACTCCCCATTTCCCCAAGGTATCCACTGTTCTGAAAGAGCCAGACCAATATGCCGACGATTCTTATAGTTCTGATAATCTTTGGTATAACTTGCATCAAAACTCTTGAGCAACCGGTTCAGAGACCAATTATCGACCTGTTCTGCTTTTACAGGATCAGCCAGAATAATCAAGCTACCTCCCTCAGATACAAAATCTTTGAGCAAGAGACACTCCTGCTCCGTATAAACCGGAGCAGAAGGGTCATTCTGAAAAGTAATGATTACGTTATATCTAAAATTAGGATACCAGGCAAAAGGATAAATCTTACGTTCCGGATCATATGGAATACGGATACGGGACACCCCCTTCTCATCCAGGACACTACCGAGTGAGGCTTGTGACGATACACTACGAAATCCTTTCTGGTGTAACATATCCGGCAATCCCCACATGAAATTGAACGAACATTGATGCGAAAGATCAATAAGGACATTATATCCTTTATCTATCGTCATGGCAATGGGAGCAGGAGGATATTTCTTCCCGATTTCGACAGGTAGAGTTTCTCCGGAATGCCACGCCTCGGTGATAATTTGTTCTTCATCTTTCAGTGTGCACCCAGTGACGAGCACAGTAATCCAAAGCATTAATAAACATCTGATAATCATTACTTATATACATTTTATTTGGAACGTTCAACAGTTATCAGTTTACCGTCTGCTTGTACGGCTCTGATAGTACATTGGCTGACAGGAAGTTCGTCGGGTAAAGTGAACTTCAGGAAGTTAGAGAAGTATTTTCGTTTTCCGTCTTTCCAGATTTCAAAAGCTACCGCTTCATTACCGTTAATTATGGTTACTTGCTGTCCACTGGCACTATAAGTCGGGGTCTTGGTTATCTTTTGATTCTCTTTAAACTGAGTATAGTGACCTACATCCCCTATTTTACCAGTCAGTCCCAGACTTTCCAAACCTGCATCTCCGTCTTTCCGATCTTCAATATAGTAGAAAGGTTGAGGATTCGGATATTTGGAAGTGTATTCTCTAGTTTCTGCAATCATTGCATTGGTGACAGTATAGCGATTTGACCCATATTGTTCGATAGTTTCATCTACCGGAGTCATAAATCCCCACATATCAAAGAAATCTGCCAAATTCTTTTGAGCTATGTCACTGGCATATTTCACAAATAGCATTTGGCGCTCTCCTACAGGGATATTATTCAAGTTTCTATTATTACGCAATTTCTTGAATAATTCCGGGTAGAAATCGGATTTGATACCACATCGGTGGAAATAAAGCCATAATTGCCAGTATATACGCATATGAATTTCCGTATCTTCCTTCTTGGGATCGCCAAGGAAATTACAGAAAGGACGGTTATTCAGTTTCCTGTCTGCCAATACGCTCAACGGAGCTCCGTTTGAACATTCTCTCCCTATCTTATAAAGTACATAATTTGAAAAGAGGTTATTGGATGACTCAAAACAACCGGTCCAGGCAATAGCTCCCTGGTGAAGGTGACCGATTTCATGGGCAGGGCCCCAGCAGCGTCGTTCGGTATATAACTTTTCAGTAGGCATAAATTCGTCCAATGCATTAATCCCGAAACCTATTTGTCCGTTACCGGCCCACATATAACTATCATCATTGATCGAAGAACCATTCACATGATTATTGAACAATGCAGGACGAATATCCTCCAAGCCTAATAGTTCGTATTGCCAGTTCACAAAATGATCAAACATAGTGATATACTCAACTATAGAATTCGGCTGCCACTGAAGTAACTTGGTACGATGAAAATTCAGTAACATTTCATTTCCTTTAATAAGAAAATATTCATAGGTCGCCTTTTGAAGAAGTTCTGTGTAAACTGCATCGGTCTTATCCCTTTCCAAATCAAAATAACCGCTAACTGTACCGGAAGTCAATGGTATATGAATCTTTACAGGTTTCGCATTCTCCGAAGTTAGTTCGGTGTTATACATAACAAACAACATACCATCACCCTTCATTTGGAGTTTGTTGATACCTTCATTCAACATGTATTTGTCTCCACTCAAATTGGAGGATCGAATCGCTTGTAAACTAATAGTATTCCCATAAGTTTCTCCTACCATGACTATTAATTCATCACCTGAATTTACATAGATACCAGTAGGATTATCCAAATCAGTGTATGATTTCATATACAGTTTATCAGCCCAATTATTAGGAGTACTATAAGGTTTGTATTCCTGAATTCGGAATTTCTTTTCCCAAGTATCATAAGTGCCGTTTTTCAGTTGCATAGCTATATTGATAAAATAGCCGGGCAATGCTTGAATTTGTTGCATAGTTGCCTCCGGACGCACTTCGCTACAAGTGAGATCTGTAAATACACTTAACAGCTGTTTCTCTTGTTCACTCAAGCCTGATTTCATCTCATAAAATTCGATTTCTTCACAGTTCACATAATCATCTTTTGCGGTATTAATTACAACCTTTAATTTAGTGATCTTTGCTAATGGTTTACCCATAGCAAGTTTAGTTTGCGAAGTTGACTTCTTGAAATCGTATGAACCCAGAAGAATATATTCAGGTGTGTCTTGTGTTGCATAATACAGGTCAAATGTCCCCCAATGACCTCCTCCGGTACTTCGCGGAGTATAAACAAAATAATCCAATGTATGTGTTCCGTCAAAATCAAACTCAAGAATGACAGGGAATTTCGTGGCTCCCGCAGCCCAAGGACTATGATAAAAATTATTTCCACCAAGTCCATCCCAACATTTTTCTATTTCTTGTCCCGGTTGATACTGACTGGCAGTTCCACCGGTAGGTTTGAACATAACATCTCCGCCCGGTTCAACATCATCGGTATTAGGTTCCAACGGTTTTTGTTGAATAACACATTCAGCCGCTACGCCTTCATATTTCTCATTATCAAAATGAATAGAAGCAGAACGCACCTCTCCGTACATCGCATAATTATCAATATGGAAAGTATGTTCTTTACTACTCAGGGCACGTGTATCAGGAACAGTCGTCTCGTTCAACCAATCACAGACTTCTGGTATATTGACCTTATAATCTATATTAGATGTAATTTTAAGTCTCACATCTCCACCGTCGGCAGACAATGTAGTGGCAGTAAGCGGAGTAACCAAAATTGCCGGACCATATCCTAGTTGCCGAACCTTGATAGTATATTCTTTGACTGTCGAAACAACTTTTACTACTGCTTCTCTGACCTCTGGTTCTTCACTGGCAGGAATATACAGACGCACCATGTTTTCGTCAATAACTTTCGTCGCCATACACCAGTTTGGGGCAGAAGATGTAATACGCCATTCATCCTTGGATAAATTGGTAATTACCGGTATTTCGATATCATGTTTTTTGTTATCGAAATCCTGTATTAGAAATTCTTCCGCTATTTCCAATTGAGGTATAGAATGATTTTCATCTTCATCATTGCATCCACAGAAGACTGGCATGCAGCATATAAGCATAACCAAAATTAAGCTTTTGATTCTTTGTATATCTTGTTTATCCATACATTTTTAATTTATAAGTATATTATTTGATTTATTCCGCAACCCATAAATTTAACTCGGCAATAGCTATAGCATTCAGTATTGACTCTTTAGAATGAGTCGATTCAATACGCAGATATCTGAACGAACCAGACATTGGCACCATAAGTTCCGATTCATAAGTAGCTCCCATTTCTGACAATGGCAGATCATCACTTAAAGTTTTCAATAAAGTAAAGTCTATTCCATTCTCACTTGTATAAATATTGAGCTCTTGCGGATTTGCATTACCATTGTTAGAACCATTAGCGGCGGTTCTAGTGATATAGCTAAATTTAAAACCACTATACACATGAGGCAATTCAACCTGTATATATGGGAATTCCGAGAAATCACTAGGATAACCATGAAATGCCCAATACGAATGGAAGGAGGTATTGATATCTCCATCAATGATATTGACAAGTTGCGTACGTGGATCCAATGATTCAAAATCTTCAGTTCTCGCATTGCTGGAGATCACGCTTTCTGTCAGTTTGATCTCTTCTAATTCTGTTATATCAATATGCTTCTGATATACGATACCAGCCAGATAAGTATTTGTCCCTTCTTTAATGTCAAATGTAGGCATACTACATTCGGACAATTCTATCGGTAACATGTATTTACCAAATTTCAAATCATCCGGAATATTAATTTTAACCGTAGCGATACTTGTACTTTTTCCGGAAACGAACGAAACCTTTTCTGCTAAAGTATAACAATTATCCGGTAGTAATTCGAAATCTGCATGATTAGTCTCATTATAAGCAGTCAACAATTCAGGATTAATCTTTAAAGTGCAATCAAAATCCCAATTATTTTCCATCGGCATACTTATAGGTATAGTAATATCGAAACTTGTTTCCCCACCTTCTTCCGCTTTATAAGGCTGATAACCTGATTTTTCAAAATAGAGATAAGGGGTGACAATATCCGGAACAATAAATATTTGCCTTTTATCAATATTGATATCATCACTAGAATTATTCAAGACAAGTGGCAAAATATAGTTGGCCTTATCCAATTCTTTAATTTTATCAATATAGAAAAACGCCTTTACCTTTTTGTGGTTATCGGTATCTTCAAACGCCAATGTTGGTGTTTCCAGCTTGAAACAGTTATCAGGTAACAATTTATAATCCGTTTCATTTTCTGCATTATAAATTTGTATATTAACAGCATCTAAAACAGAAACATCAACTGTTGAATATTTCTTTGAATTATATCCGGCCCTAATAACGGTGAATTCACAACTGGCTTCATTGCTTGTATCATAAATAGTAACATGCTGCTCTCCATTATTTTTAAAATAGAGAATAGACTCATATTGATCCAAATAATCCTCACATCCATCATCACAAGCGCCTAATGACACTAATGCGAGAAAAAAGATGATGATTTTAAATATATTGTTTTCATACAGTTTTCTTTTTGTTGATTTACGAAATTACCACCCATAATTTTGTGTCAGTTGTTTGTTCAAGCTGATTTCTGTCTGAGTAAACGGATACAAGTAATGTTGTTTTTTGAATACACGTTTTTCAAACACTGTTCTTTCCCAAAAACTATCAGGAGTTACATCACCGCTTCCGGTAGTTTCCACATTCATACCCCACATCTTACCCCCGTCACATTCTTCAGCGATTTTCCAAGTACGAGTATCAAAAAAACGATGATTTTCGAAAGCCAGCTCTACACGACGTTCTTTACGGCATAAATCAAGTAATTCATTATCATCAGCATGAGGATAAGATTCAGTAATAGACGGCAGAGCAACTCTTGCTCTCAGCTCTTGCCACACTTCCATTGCTTTGGTATAATAATTAGCCGGGATATTCACCCCTCTAATTTTACATTCTAACACAGCCTCTATAAAATTCAGGTAAATTTCTCCCAACCGGAAAGTCGGAAAAGTAATTTCTCCCCATTGTCCATTTGCCGAATTAGCCGTATGGTCATAAAAGCGATTCACCAAAAAACCAGACTTAGGACGAGCGTCCGAAGTATAACCGTTGGCCCCATGAGCAAAAGAAGTAAGTGTCATTTCATTACCATGATGCCATTTGCTCCCACTAAAGAAAACTGTTACATAAAAACGCGGATCTCTTTCCGTACACATCTTTACAGTATTCAGTTTGTAAGAAGCAGCTCCTCCCCATGCAGGATAGACGAAATCAGTATAAGCCATCTCGTCCATAGGATAACCAGACTCCTGATCAACTATAGGACTACCGTCTGATTCATAACCTGTAATAGGAAACCTACCTGTCTTTGCCATTGGATAGGCATCCACTTGTTGCTGAGTAACCCCGACAAATCCCCAAGAAGAACTACCTGCAACGGAAGTAGGACATGTATGAGCCGACATTATAAAACGGCCTTTCGAACCGGTAGTCCATATTAACTCACTGTTCCACTTTTCTTGTGTTATGCCATAATAATTATCATACGGATCATCATCATCAGAGTGATATAATTGGTAAAGATTGCCATCAATGATCTTGTATGCTGCATCTGCTGCCGTTTTCCACTTTGCCGCATCATAATTCTGCGGAAACAGATTCGTTCCATCAGGATTTTTAACAGAGGCATACATCGTATTTCCATTAAACAAATCACGTGCAGAATAAAGAGTCAAGCGTGAGATTATGGCTTGGCAAGCACCTTTGGTAGCCAAGCCCTTTTCTGTACTGGAAGTCCAGTTAGACTTCATATACGGGCTCTCAATCAACGAATTCAACTCACCTATTACATAATTCACACATTCATCCCATGTATTACGGGGACGTTCCAGTTCAGCAGCACTTTTTGTAAAATCAAGCAGCTCATCATGCAGAATGAATACCGGTCCGTAGATTCTCATCATCAGAAAATAGTAATAACAACGTGCAAAACGAGTTTGTACCTTCCACTGTTCTTTTTCATCATTGCTCAACAACGGGTCAGTACAACGATCAATATTAGCTAAAAATATGTTACACTCACGTATCCCTCTATAATAAGTACTCATACGTTCGTAAGGTACATTTGACGGATTCCAAGCTCCGGAAGTCATAATATGATATTCACGGTTTCGCATTGAAACTGTTACTTCATCAGCTGCCCCGCTCCACGGAGTATATTGGAAATCATTAGCGTCATCCGGTAAGAAACTCATAGTAGTTAACCAATATTTACGTGAATCCGCACGGGTTTCCCACACTTTATCCAAAGTCAGCGCTTCATCTTCCTGTCTATCCAGAAAAGAGTCACATGATGTTTGTGACAGCAGTAAGACACACACAAACAAAGAAGAACAGTATTTAGTTATTTTTTTCATATATCGTTTCATATTATATTAGAATTTAGCGTTCAAACCTATTGTGAAAACTCTTAATGGAGGATAAATACCTCCGTCTGAACTTCCGGTTTCCGGATCCCATAATTTGAATTTACTAAAGGTCAGCAAATTACTCCCTGAGACATAAATACGGGTAGATTTGATAAACGTTTTTTCAAGAATAGACTTGGGAATAGTGTATCCAATTTCAAAATTTTTCAGTCGCAAGAAGCGCCCGTCCCGCATAGTAAGTGTAGATGTCTGGTTATTGTTAGTAGAACCTTCCCCACCGGCTTCACTCAATCTGGGATAGTAAGCAGCCAGGTTCTGTTCCGGTGTATTGGTTGTCTTCCACACATGATCGTAAATATCAGCATTGATTGCACTTTGATTAATATTACCGGTAGAGAAAGGACGCATTGCAGTGCCGCCAATATAGAAAGTACAATGAGCTATTCCCTGGAAGAAAGCATTGATATCCCAGCTTCTCCATTGGGCAGTCAGTCCGAAACCATAAGTAATCTCCGGAATATTTGTATATCCTAAAGCCACTTTATCATATGTATCAACCACTCCGTCTCCATTAACGTCTCTGTATCTGACATCACCCACACGATAAGTTCCAAAATTCTGTTCGGGAGCATTGTCTATTTCTTCCTGGCTTTGAAACAATCCTTCAGCTATAAGTCCGAAAGTATGGTTTCCTCCAGTTCCGAATGTTTTTCCAATACTGTTTTGATATTTATAAAGGTGTTCTACTTCGTCGTTATTCAGTAATTTATTCCGGTTGAATGTAAAATTAGCCCGCCCGGTCAAAAACACCTCTCCGACTTTTTCCTCATATTCGAGTGTTGCATCCACTCCCCGGTTAACAGACGCCCCGATATTGGTTTTCGGTTTTGTTGTCAGTCCGACGATAGCCGGAAGTCCTTGTCGGTTAATAAATACCCCTTCACGTTTTTCATGAAAATAATCAGCTTGTATCTTAATTCTGTCAAACAGTCTCATTTCAAATCCCAAATTGGTTTTATAAGCTTTTTCCCAACTGACATTTAAATTTTCAACATTTCCGACTTGGATACCTCCGCCTCCTTCACTTCCGTTCTCGCCATAATTCCACCCATTGTTGGTGCTGATAGTTGATTGATAAATCCACCGGTCTCCACCAATCGCGTCATTTCCCACACTACCATAGGACGCTTTCAATTTCAATTCACTGACAACCGGAAGAATTGGTTCCCAGAATTTCTCATTAGAAATCATCCAACCGACAGCATAAGCCGGGAAAAATCCGAACCGATGTCCCTTGGCAAAGTTTTCCGAACCGTTATATCCCATATTAAATTCAGCAAAATAAGTATCCTTAAAAGCATAAGTCACACGCCCGGCAAGTCCTTGATATTTATAAGGTAATGAAAGGGTTTTGCTATAAGTCAGTTTCTTGTTTGTAACCTTATGATTGTATAAAAGCATGGCACCTACACGATGTTTCTCGGCAAACAACCGATTATAGTTGATACTACCTTCCAAATAGGTAGTAATGGAACCACTACCACTTTCACTAAGTCCTAATTCGTCTGTTCCGGTCACAATAGGACTACCAAAAATCAAATTCCCGTCTTCATCACGACCCTTAGCATAATATTGATTCGGTGTTTTAGAACGAACAATGGTGTTAGTATTAACCGCATCCCAGGAAAATTTAATAGAAGCTGTCAGCCCTTTGGTGACTAAATCTCCTAAATCCTGATTGATTCCGATAAGTGACTGTGCGGAATTCCAAAATTGTTCGCGATATCCGGAATGAACTAAAAGATTCCAAGGATTCTCGCCACCTTGCATACTCGGATAAGAAAGAGTTCCGTCTGAATATTCTTTAGGATAAACACCGGGAGAAGCTTCGAAAGCTCTCGACCAGATTTTATCTTTCTCTACACCGGGACCATAAAACTTCTCATATATATTGGCCAGATTTACATTCAGAACAGTAGACTTTGTTACATTAAAATCCATATTAGCACGGAAGCTATATTTATTGTAACGAAGAGATGTATCATAGTCATATCGTTGCCCTGCATTTCTAAAAATAGAACCTTCATTATACAGCGAACCGGAAACAAAGTATTTACAAATATCACCTCCACCGGATACATTCAAATTTACCCGCTGGTTAGAGGCCATATTCTTATAAAGTTCATGCATCCAGTCAACATCAGGATACAAATCGGGATCTGTCCCATTCTGGAAATATCCTATTTGCTCTGGAGTATAATATTCATAACCTTTCATCTCATTGTATAATTCAGCCCATTGTGCAGAGTTTACAAATTCCGGCATTTTGGTAGGTTGAGTAAAACCAGCTTCTACTCTGGCATTAATAACAGGTTTACCCTCTGCCCCTTTCTTGGTTGTAATCAAGATTACACCATTAGCTCCTCGCACACCATAAACAGCGGAAGCGGAAGCATCTTTTAATATAGAAAAAGAAGCGATATCCTCTACATCTACTAAGTCCAAATCCCGTTCGATTCCGTCTACCAATACCAATGGAGTGTTACCACCGGTAAAAGAAGATACCCCTCGAATATAGAAATCGGCTGCGCTGGCTTTTCCCGGTTCTCCCGTGCGATTCATCGCAACAACTCCTGCTAGTTGTCCCGCCAGTACACTCGAAATAGAAGAACCTGGAACTTTAACACCTGCCATATCAATAGTGGAAATAGAACCGATGACACTGGCTTTTTTCTGATGACCGTAACCTACGACTACCACTTCGTCGATTTTTTCAGTATCAAACTTTAGAGTCACATTGATAACGTTTTGGTTTCCTATCGCAACTTCCTGAGTACTCATTCCTATATATGAGAATACGAGTACTCCACCTACAACCGAGTTGTCGATAGTAATAGAATATTTACCGTCCAAATCGGTAATAGCTCCCGTCGAGCTGTTTTTAAGCCATACATTGGCTCCGATAATGGGCATATTGTCTCCTTCGGAAATTACCGTACCGGTAATAGTACGCTTTTTAGGAGCTGCCTGGCTGTCCTTTGCAGCGTAAGTTTGGATTGATATTCCGGCTAATAAAATAAGAAAAAACAACCGGAAAAATTGGGTGTGAAATAAATTTGGTTTCATGTATGTTTATTAAAGTTAATCACAATACTAATTTAAGATTCATAATACAGTTTCATTTAATCTCTTTACTTATTAATTTCCTCCTTTCTTTTTAAAGTTCGACCTTTTATCTCTTTGCATTTTGAGTATACGCAAAGAAAGGAACTTTAAAAAAGAGTGTGGGGTGGGATATTTATATTTGAGAGGGGAGGAATTAGAAAGGGGGAGAAAAAAGATAGTTTTTATATAATTTATCCCCCTCCCCCTAGAGAAAGCTATTATTTTTTGTAATCGGAAGGTAATACTCCAAACTCCTTTTTGAAGCATTCTCTAAAATAACGTAAATCACTAAAACCTACCGCATAAGTAACTTCAGAAATACTATACTTTTGTGATAATATCATTTGTGAAGCAACCTTCAACCGAATACTCCGGATAAAAGCATTTGTTGTCTGGTTAGTCAGTTGTTTTATCTTCTTGTTGAGTGTCAATTGGCTCATTCCTATTGTACGGCAAAGTAACGAAACACTCAATTCTTCATTAGCAATATTATCTTCTACCACCTTTATGATTTTTTGAATAAAATCCCTATCGGTCTTTTCCGGAAAAACAGTAGTAGGATCTTCCTCAGACATTAAGTTATTACTAAACTTTTGGGCCAACATTTGTCGGTTGGTAAGGATAGAATGTACTGTGGAAATTAAAATATCATTATCAAAAGGCTTACTGCAATAAGCATCCGCATAAACAGACAATCCTTCTTGCTGTATCTCTTTAGATGTCTTTGCCGTTAGAAGAATTACAGGAATATGTGAAGTCTCTTTCGTCGATTTAATAGCGGAACAGAGTTCTATTCCATTCATCTCCGGCATATAGATATCTGAGATGACCAATGACGGTATTTGAGACAAACAAAGGTCAAAAGCCTCTTTACCATTGAAAGTAGTCAATATCTTATAATAAGGACAAAACAACTCATCCAATATTTGTACAATACCTTTATTATCATCCACAATAAGCAAAGCCGGTTTATCACTCATATCTCTGTCTCTATCCTCTATTTCCGGATGTATATATTCTGATGCAGTAAAGGGACCAGAATCCTCCTGTGAGAATGTTGTTGTCTCTGATAATGGTTCTATAAGAGTATTCTTATTTTGGAAGGGAATAAAGACTTGGAAAACAGTCCCTTCCCCCTCAGTACTCTTGAACAGAATTGTTCCTTTATGAAGTTCGACCAGACTTTTAGTCAAAGAAAGTCCGATGCCGACTCCTGATTCCGAATAGAAACGTTCGAAAATATGTTTTTTCACTTCTTCTGTCATTCCCGTACCCGAGTCGGTTATGTGAATAGAAACACCTTTCTCTTGTTCCATGACATCCAATGTGATAGAACCTCCGTCAGGCGTATGCTTGATAGCATTGGAAAGAAGATTATACAGAATTTCTTCCATTTTATATGCATCAAATAACAAAAGAATGTAAGAGGCATTTGTATTAAATGCAAACTGTATCTGCTTGTCATGAGCTATTTGAAGGAATTGTGAGAAACAATTTCTACAAAATTCCACGATATCCCCCTCCCGTAGTTCGATATCCAGTTTGCCTTTGTCTTGCTTAGACAATTTAAGTATCTGATTTATCAAACGTAATAATATAGAACTATTATGTTGTATGTTCATCAGATGACGATACAATTCATCCTTCGAGATATCCGGCGTAGAAAGTAATTTTTGCAGAGGAGAAATAATCAATGTCAACGGAGTACGAAATTCATGTGACAGATTCATAAAGAAATTCATTTTCATCTCTGACAGTTCCCGTATCTGTTGTTTTTCTTTCTGTGCAAGAAAGAGTTCATTCTTCCTTTTCTCACGAATCTTGAAATTCCGGATAATCATATATACAATGAATATACTTATAAGTATATATAATAGTATAAAATACCACCGGAGTAAAAGCGGCTGCAAAACCTGAATTTCCATTTTCAGTGGTTCCGACCAAGTCTCACCATTGCAAGAGGCTTTCACAGAAAAAAGATAATTGCCGGGAGGTATATTAGTATATTTTGCCGAACGATTACCTTGTTCGCTAGTAATCCATTCTTTATCAAACCCTTCCAACTTATACTTATAAATAATTTTATCTGTGGAGGTAAAATGCAAGGCAACGAAGTCGAATGAAAAATTATTGTTACGACTGGATAATGTCAGTTTATCAGTATTAAGAATGGAGCGTTCCAATAGAATCTGCCTGTTCACTTCTTCTCCGACTTTCAGAGTCTTATTATTTATGGAAAGATTGACAAAAGAAAGTTTGGGAAGAATAGTATCCTCCGTAAACACAGCAGGAATAAACGAGGTAATACCGTTAATGCCGCCAAAATATAAAGTTCCATTCCTTTTTTCTATATAAGCTCTTTCACTAAACTCATTATTTGCAAGCCCGTCATTTAGTTGGTAGATTTTGACGGACAACGTTTGAGGATCAATCCTGTTCAATCCTTTATTAGTCGCTACCCAGATAAAATTATTAGTATCCTCCGATATAGCTTTGATACAATTATTGGAAAGCCCCTTCTGAACATTAATCCATTGATAGTTCCAATCATTAGTAGAGGGATTACGTTTCAGATAATACAATCCATTGTCTAAAGTCCCTACCCATATATCACCATTCTTGGCTTCACGAATATGAACGATGTTATCTTGAAACAACAGATTATTCTGATGAGTGGCAAAGCTAAATTTCCGTAATATGGGAGAAGATGTGAAACGTTCTTTGCCATTTAACACAACAAGTCCTTCTGCCGTACCAACCCATAAATTATTCTCTCTATCTTTCAGAATTGTACGTATAGTATTGGAGGGAAGAGGCAAAACTTCAGAATCAGTTTTATAAGTTACAACACTTTGTTGAGTAGAATAATTATAAAGAGTAACCCCATTGTTATAAGATGCAATCCACAAGAAACAAGAGTCCTGCACAATACTTCGGATAGAAGGGATATTTATTCCCGAAGTTTTTTGATAAACAATTTGTTTGTTACTTTCTATCCATGCTTCATAAAGGCCATACATGGTACCAACCCATACTTTGTTTGAAGACTCTTGACCACAAATTGTATGTATCATGTCATTGGGGAAAATCGTCTTCCCCATTATTTGTTTTTGTGTGGAGTCAAGTACACATACCTCACCATTCAGGCTGCCTATCCAATAATTGCCGGAATGGTCCGTTGACATACATTCGATGTTTTTGCCAGACATACTTTTTTGAAAAGGAGTCTGGTTCTTGTGGAAGCAAAATGTTCCGTTACGATAAGTGCCAATCCATATATTACCAAAACTATCCTCAGTAAATGAAGTCGTCCAGGGATTACCACTAAAAACAGTTTCCATAGCCCGTTCCGGAGTAAGCCCTTTCAAAGACGTACGATACAGACCGTCGAAACTAGATACCCAAAGTTGGTTATCCGAAGAAATGAACAACTCTCTCCCCGGATGGTTTGTCAGTTGGAAAAGAGTCGATGTTTTCTCATTATAAAGGTATGCTAAGCCTTTTTTGAGAAGATAGAGTTGCTGTTTGTGTACAAAAATTTGATCAACATCTTCGAGAATATCTTCCTGAAAGCGTTCAAATGTATTGCGGACTTTATCAAAAGCATAAACTTTTCCTTCTGCCACAGTTAAATAGTATCCGTTAAAAGGAATACATAAGCTAGGAAAATAATAATAGGAACTCAAATATTGTTTCAATTGATATTTATTATTCTTTTTATCAATAACATCAATCCGATAAATTCCCCCTTTACCTGTGTACACCCAAATCTGGTCTTCTCCTACAGCTTTGATTTTGAGAATAGCTCTTTGTATTCCGAAATCTTTCGGGAAATATGAAGAAATACGTGTAAACTGGTCAGTATCTATATCATAACAGTAAAGTCCCATTTCCGTACCAACCCATAGATTGCCGGCTGCATCTTCGGTGACGTACAACATTAATCCGGTATCTAATCCGTTATCATACCGACGATAGGTTTTGAAAGAATATCCATCATACCGGACTATACCGTCAAAAGTAGTAAACCACATAAACCCTCTTGAATCTTGTATAACAGAACGTACATAGTTCTGTGGTAATCCATTAGCAGATGTTATATGTTTAAAAGTATACTCATTTGCCTGTGCCAAAGGGAAAAAATGCATAAGCAAAATGATTAAAAAGACAGTGTGTTTTTGCATAATTAATAGATTTGACTTAAATCAACAGTCAAAGATATAAAAAACTGTTGTAATATTGAATTTAGTCCCCAATAGAATGGGAGAAAACGATTATCAAAAAGAAAAACCTCTGCTTCCAGAGGTTTAATTCATTGATAGTGGACCTGGAGGGAGTCTCTCGAACCTTTTTATAAAATATCATAATCTATCAAACATCAGATTATTAAATAGTTATATTTAGCTATCATCTATCTAAATATCTCTTAATATCATTGCATATCTCAATTATTGGGTGTACTTTTGGGTGTAACTTTTCAAATACACCCAGTTTATGAACATCAAGAGAAATATCATCTTCGCACTGGAAAACCGTAAAAAAGATGGCATTCCTATCACTCAAAATGTACCCATCCGTATGCGTGTCGTTTTTGCAAGCCAACGGATTGAGTTTACAACAGGCTATCGGATTGATATGGAGAAATGGGATGCAGACAAGCAACGGGTAAGAAACGGCTGTACCAATAAGCTGAAACAAAGCGCATCAGAAATCAACACCGAACTACTGCGTCAATACACCGAGATACAGAATGTGTTCAAGGAGTTCGAAGTACAAGACATAATGCCCACCCCTGCACAAATCAAAGAGGCTTTCAATCTAAAAATGAAAGGAGAAAAGGAAGAGAGCCATCATGAGAAAGAGGAAGTGAAATTAGACTTCATGAAAATCTTTGATGAGTTTGTTGCCGAATGCAGCAAACAAAATGACTGGTCATCCTCTACTCTAAAGAAGTTTGCAACAGTAAAAAAGCACATCGCAACTTTTGATCCGAACACGACATTTGAGAGCTGGACGGAAAGACACTTCAATGAGTATATAGATTACTTACGCAGTGATAAAGATATGCGCAACACTTCCATAGCCAAGCAAATCAAGTTCTTGAAATGGTTTTTACGTTGGACTAACCGAAAAGGGTATCATCAAAACACCGCTTATGACAAATTCATGCCCAAAATGAAAAGTGCACCGAAAAAAGTAATATTCCTTACCCGGAATGAATTGGACAAAATCAGAGCCTGCCAGATACCTGCTGCCAAACAATACCTTGAAAGAGTAAGGGATGTTTTATTATTTTGTTGCTTCACAGGTCTTCGGCATTCTGATGTGTATAACTTGAAACGCAGCGACGTGAAAGAGGAACACATAGAAATTACCACCATCAAAACGGCTGACAGCCTTATTATTGAGCTGAATGACCACAGCAAAGCTATTCTTGAAAAATATAAAGATATTCCTTTCCAAAACAATAAAGCATTGCCAGTGGTAAGTAATCAGAAGATGAACGAGTATTTGAAAGAGTTAGGAGAACTGGCAGAAATAGACGAACCTGTACGGGAAACCTACTACAAGGGAAATGAACGAATAGACGAAGTCACACCTAAATATGCCTTGTTGAGCACCCATACTGGCAGACGCACATTTATTTGTAATGCTTTGGCTCTGGGCATTCCGGTGCAAGTGGTCATGAAATGGACAGGGCATAGCGACTACAAAGCCATGAAACCTTACATTGACATAGCAGACGACATCTCCTATAAACATGAATACGATAATAACCCTCATTCCTCAATACGGAGAGCTGAACAGAATCAGCAAAGACTGGATTGTAAGCCATACTTTCTCTTTTGAAAAGCAGAAATTCATCGTTGATTTCTACTCGGAATGGAGCGATATAAAGGCTTTTGAACAAGCTATCCTTGAACTGGTGCTTCATACACCGCCAGAACCATGTACCCTGCTGCTGAAAAGCCTGAAAAAGGAAGTCAAAGAATACACACGGCTTTATGAAGCTTACCGCCTTCCCCATGACGAAGTGATTATACGTGTATGCAACCAATACGCAGACAGCTACAAGGAAGCCATCAAGGAAGAGATGGAAGTGGTAAACAGGCTGCGCAAACCGATGAACGAAGCCAACAACCGCTATGATTCCATCGGCTACCGAGAGCATACACCCGAAGAAGAAAAGCTGGCGGAAAGAGAATATGAGCGTTGCAAGGCTGAATATGAAAAGGAGAAAGCCCAGCTGGAGCATCTTTATGAGCAGCAAACCCTTCTCTGGAAAGAAGCCCGGCAATACATGAAAAACCGTTGCGACGACATCTACCTGCTTAGCGTACACTTCATGGGCATCCTGACCAAATATGTACCGGACGAAGAAAGCCAACCGAACGAAGCAGACAGGCAGAGCCGTACAGACAGCCAGCCGGAAGCTGAAACTACAACCGCATCGACTACAGCTACGACTGCCGGATTGCCTGAATATTTCAGCATGAAACTGATTTCCCTCATTCATGAAGTTTGTGCAGGGGAACAGTTTGAAAACATTACCGCACCGGATTTCTATGCCTGCATGAATCTGCATCCCTGCCAGTGCGTACTGAAAATAAAGCCAAGGGAAAAGATACGGGTATGCTATCTGATTTCCCTGATGAAGGAGCAGTTGCCAGAGCAGGATAAGGACAAATGGAAGGAAGCCATCCTGAAACACCTGGATATTGATGAAGACTATTACAAGTCCAAGTACAGGGAACCCGTCTCCGATTTACCCAGTATTCCCAACCAAAAGTTCGCCAAGGAAATGGACGGAATATTCCGATAACCCGTGATATTCCAATATATTTTACGACATGACCACTTATACCACTCAAAATAATTTTTGAGTGGTATTTTTATTTCTTGATATTCAGCGATATAACAAAGCAATCCGTTTATATCATCCACATACTTACCACTCAAAACCCTACCTAATTTTGCATCGTTCGAGAACAGAAGAAACAGCCTGTGCGCAGGGCTATTGTCAAACAAGTAATCATACGGACGATGAACAACCTCAAAGAACTGTTAGTGAAACCCGTCTGGCAGATGACAGGCGAAGAGTTCCTTTTTCTAAGCAGACACGCTTCGGTACAGGCAGAGGCGCAACCTCAGCCGACCACCGACACGGAAAGAAAGTACGTGTACGGCATACTCGGCATAGCCAAGCTTTTCGGGTGCAGCCTGCCCACAGCCAACCGCATCAAGAAAAGCGGAAAGATAGACAAAGCCATTACCCAGATTGGACGCAAGATTATCGTGGATGCAGAACTGGCGCTGGAACTGGCTGGCAAGAAAACCGGAGGACGCAGATAAAGGAGGTGATTATGGACTATATAAAAGAAATATCACCCGAACAAGCCGTTATCCTCTGGCAGGAATCCCGGCTAAGTCTGTCAAGATGCTACGAAAAAGCCCCCGAAATTCTGAAAGTACACGGCTCTGTCATCGGGACGCTGGGCAATTTCAGCGCATCCATCGGCAAAGCCAAGAGCAAGAAGACCTTCAATGTATCGGCTATCGTAGCCGCTGCATTGAAGAACGGTACCGTGTTACGATATGCGGCTGAACTGCCCGAGGAAAAGCGGAAAGTGCTTTATATAGATACGGAGCAAAGCCCCTACCACTGCCTGAAAGTGATGAAGCGGATCCTGCGGATGGCAGGATTGCCCGACGACAGGGACAGCGGTTATCTGGAGTTTCTCGCTTTGAGAAAATACACCCCGGAACAGCGCATCAGCATTGTAGAACAGGCTATCTACCACTCACCGGATATTGGGCTGGTCATCATAGACGGCATCCGGGATATGGTGTACGACATCAACAGCCCCGGTGAATCCACCCGCATCATATCCAAGCTGATGCAGTGGACGGACGACAGGCAGATTCATATCCATACGATACTGCATCAGAACAAGGGGGATGAGAACGCAAGAGGGCACATCGGTACGGAACTGAACAACAAGGCAGAAACAGTCCTGCTGGTGGAAAAGGACAAGGGGAACAGCGACATCAGCCATGTTTCCGCCATGCACATCCGGGCGATGGATTTCGAGCCTTTTGCATTCCGCATCAACGACCGAGCCCTGCCCGAACTTGCGGAAGGTTACAAGCCGGAAGTAAGGAAGCCGGGAAGACCCTCGGTGGAAAAGTTTGACCCTTACAAGGATATTTCAGAACCGCAGCACCGTGCCGCACTGGAAGCCGCTTTTGCACTGAAAGAGGAATACGGCTACAAGGAGCTGGAAGACACCTTAATCAAGACTTATCTGGCAGAGGGGGTTAGGCTGAATCACCAGAATGCAGTGGCACTTATCACCATGCTGCGCAACAAACGGATGATAGTACAGGAAAACGGCAGGAAGTATTCCTTCAAGCCCGATTACCACTATTAACCGGCTACATCGAAAATCACTTCACTTTATTCCCGTATCCTATATATACGACAATTTAGTGAAGTGATTTCAGAAACAGACTAATCGCTTCACTTTATTCCGGGGGGCTATATATTAGGAGTTTAGTGAAGTGATTGTACAGACCGCATACTTTTAAGAGTTGCGGGCAAAAAAAAAAATAATCAAAGTACTCACTAAAAACGATTTCCTTATGAACATCGAGACTGCAAAACAAATCAATCTGGCTGACTACCTGCACAGCCTGGGTTATTCACCCGTCAAACAGCAGGGTATCAACCTCTGGTACAAATCTCCCTTGAGGGAAGAAACAGAGGCTTCCTTCAAAGTGAACACCGAACGCAACCAGTGGTACGACTTCGGTTTAGGGAAAGGGGGCGGTATCATTGAACTGGCTGCACACCTGTATGCTACCGACCATGTACCTTACCTGCTGGAGCGGATTGCGGAACAAACACCGCATGTACACCCGGTATCTTTCTCTTTTGGCAAGCAAGACTCTTTCGGTCCGAGCTTCCAGCAGCTGGAGATAGTACCGCTATCGTCTCCTGCCCTGCTTTCCTATTTACAAGGTAGAGGAATAAATCTGGAACTGGCAAAAAGAGAATGTAGCGAAGCCCGTTACACCCACAACGGCAAGCGTTACTTTGCCATCGCATTCCCTAACGGTTCGGGTGGGTTTGAGGTTCGTAACCCCTATTTCAAGGGCTGCATCGCCCCCAAGGAAATCTCCCACATCAGACAGGCGGGAAAAGCAAGGACTGCCTGCTATGTGTTCGAGGGTTTCATGGACTACCTTTCCTTTCTGACATTGAGACAGGAAAGCTGCCCGAATTATCCGGAATTGGACGGGCAGGACTACATTGTATTGAACTCCGTATCGAATATAAACAAGGCTCTCTATCCGTTGGGCAATTACGAACGCATCCACTGCTTTTTCGACAACGACCATGCAGGAATGGAAGCACTCCGGCAAATCCGCATGGAATACGGCAGAGACCGGTACATCCGGGACGCTTCGCAGATTTATGGCGGGGGCAAGGACTTGAACGAACACTTACAGAAACTGGTTGAGAGAAAAAGGCAGTTCCAGTCCGCCAAAGGGGTGCGCAGCCAATCACCGGAGAAGAAGAACGGCTTCCGGTTATAGCCCACTATAACTACACGCTCCGCTTTCGTAGTTGTGGGCTCTCCCGAGGATTAGGGCTTTGCCCTAATGACCCACTCAGGGCGTTTCACCCCTGAGAACCCCGAGCAAAGTCTTTGCAATCTCCGCTTATGGGTTACCCCCTAAGAACCCCTCTACGAAAGCGAGCAGAATAATCAATTGCAAACAAAAAAAAGAAGCTATGGCAACAAAATCAAGCATACATATCAAGCCTTGCAACATCGCATCGAGCGAGGCGCACAACCGAAGGACTGCCGAGTATATGCGTAATATCGGGGAGTCCAGAATCTATGTCGTTCCCGAACTTTCCACCGATAACGAACAGTGGATAAATCCCGACTTCGGCACTCCCGAACTGCGGACGCACTATGACAATATCAAGCGGATGGTCAAGGAAAAGACCGGACGTGCCATGCAGGAAAAGGAAAGGGAACGCAAGGGAAAGAATGGAAAGATTATCAAGGTGGCGGGATGTTCACCCATCCGTGAAGGAGTATTGCTTATCAGACCGGACACCACACTGGCTGATGTACGCAAATTCGGTGAAGAGTGTCAAAGACGCTGGGGCATCACTCCGCTACAGATTTTCCTGCACAAAGACGAAGGGCATTGGCTGAACGGTCAGCCGGAAGCGGAAGACAAAGAGTGCTTCCAAGTCGGTAACAGATGGTTCAAGCCGAACTATCATGCCCATATCGTTTTCGACTGGATGAACCACGAAACCGGGAAGAGCCGAAAGCTCAATGACGAGGATATGGCAACTATGCAGACCCTTGCTTCCGATATTCTCCTGATGGAACGTGGGCAGGCAAAAGCTGTTACAGGTAAAGAGCATTTGGAACGGAACGATTTTATCATTGAGAAACAGAAAGCCGAACTGCAACGTATAGAGGAAACCAAGCGACACAAGGAGCAACAGGTAAGCCTCGCCGAGCAGGAACTCAAACAGGTAAAAGCAGAGATACGTACGGACAAACTCAAAAGTGCAGCTACCGATGTAGCCACAGCCATAACCAGCAGTGTAGGTTCTCTTTTCGGAAGCGGTAAATTAAAAGATTTGGAACAATCTAACGAGAATTTACGTCATGAAATTGCCAAACGTGACAAGAGCATTGATGAATTAAAAGCCAAGATGCAGCAAATGCAGGAACAGCACGGCAAACAGATTCGTAATATACAGGGAATACATAATCAAGAGCTTGAAGCTAAAGACAAGGAAATATCACGATTGAATACCATTCTCGAAAAAGCATTATGCTGGTTCCCATTGCTCAAAGAAATGCTGAGAATGGAAAAATTATGCTATGTCACTGGTTTTACCAAGGGGATGGTTGATTCTCTTTTATACAAAAGGGAAGCTCTCAGATGTAGTGGAAAAATCTATTCCGAAGAATATAGACAGAGATTTGAAACAAAAAATGTAATTTTCAAAATTGAACGAAGCCCGATCAATAAGAATAAATTGATGCTGACTATAAACCAACAGCCAATCAGCGAATGGTTCAAGGAACAATGGGAGAAGTTACAGCAGCATCTGCGTAACTCAGTGCAGAAAGAACAAAAATCCAAAGGATTCAGAATGTAATCTGATAGTATTTGATTGGATTTCAATAAAATTGACTATCTTTGCAAGCGGATGGAGGTAACTCTGTCCAGACATATTAGAATTTTGAAGAAGCGTTATGCTTATCTTGTAAGTTAGAAACCTGAGAAACTTCGAACGTAGTACAAGGATAGCATAGTGGTTCTCACGCTATAGCGTGGGCTGCTATCACCATATCTGTACTACAAGGTTTTCTCAGGACCTCTAACTTAGGACGTGGGCATTTGCAGTTCCACGCTTCGTGGTTTAAACTAAAGGGTACTCAAGGAAGCTGCAAGACCCAATTCTCTTTTATTATGGAAATTATTTTTATTGGAATTGCCGTTATCTTAGGAATTTGGCTTCTATTTCATGCGGCTATATATTTATGGGTTTTATTCGAGGAATATGTTCTTCCTATACTCATATTTTGTGGAGTTGGCTCATTTTTCTTTTGGTTGATATTTTGGATATTTGGCATAAAAGAAATCTTTGGCATTTCTACCATGATTATAGGTGCTGTTATCGGTTTTATTCTATGGATATGGATAACTTTTTTTGGCGACAATGGGGGACATAGCGATTATGAACATGAAGATATGGATCATGACATGCCGATTCATGTAAAAATAGACAATTAATAACCCAATAAAAAAGAGTAAATATGAAAAAGTTTTGCTATTCGATTATCGGCTTATTTGTAATAGTTTTAGTAAGCAGTTGTAGTAATGGAAGTAAAGTGTTACAATCGCCTGAAGATGCCGTACGCGAAAGGTATGGGCTGCCGTGGCAAACAGAAGAAGAATATGAAGCCGCTTGCAAGTCTAACAGAAAGTTCCAAGGGCTTACACCCTTTACAGAGCTTCAAGAATGGTCGAAATATTATTATGAAGAAGATGCCGTATTCGAAGAAAAAGTCAAACAGTACGACATGATAAACAATACGCTTCAAAAACTGGCATTCGGGGTGATGTATAACAAGGGCAATGATGAAAACGCAATGAAAAAACTACTCATAGAATCAGGCTATGGCGATAATGAAGAACAATGCAAAGCCCTTATCGAAGGATTGAAAAAAGACGGATTCCTAATGAAAGAGCTGAATGAAATGCGCTTAGCGCACAGAAAGCGTATCATGGCAGAGATAACCCCTCTGTGCGAGTCTCTAAATGATGAAGGGATTGCGTTTCAGGCAGAAAACAGAGAAGGGATAGAAAACAATGTCATCAAAGAAGCGTATGTTACTGCGAAACCAAAGGACTATGAAATACAACCGGGACAATGTCCCTTTAATTTCTATATCAAGGCATCAATGCTGAAAGACGTCTATGTGAGTAGTTGTTCGATATATAATAAGACATTTCTAATGCATGAAGACGGAGAAGATTTTATATCGGGCATAATAGGCTTTGAAGACTTGAGATTGTTTCCATTTATCACAGGAAAGTTAGTTACATTTAGGTATTTCTAATATTAAAACCAAGAAACAATGAATATTAAGACATTTACTATTATCGCTATAGCATCATTTGCCGTTTTGTCAGTTACCGCATGCGGTGGGGAAACAAAAAGCATCAATCGAAACCGAACAAACAGAAGAAACTTCAAAGACAGAAGTTATAGTGAGTGACAATAAACTTTTTATTAACTCTGATTTGTATAACATGTCGGAAGAAAAAGTGATATTCAATGCGCACGGCAGACTAGATCCTGACAACCCATCCTTTTTGGTACAGACCACATAGACCATTATCGCACTTTATTCGTTAAAGAAAATGGCGGATTGACCGTTGGCTATGTAGTTAAGACAACGAGAGGAATCACCCTGCAAACCGGGAAGACTTTCTATTTTTACAATGACTTATGTTTGAAGGAAAGAACAAGGGATCTTTACAATATTGTTGGGATGGTGAAAAACAATGGAGTCTTGATACCAATGAAAATCACAATTGACGGAGAGGACAACCGCATCATGCTGGAATGTAAAGGAGATGAGACGCTTACATTCGTTCCGCTTCGTGGTGATGATTCCGAAATTGAATATACGGTTCAAGCACTAAAAGATTATTGCTACAAGAACAAACTTACTATCCATGCTGTACCTTATCTGGAATTTACAAATTAAACAACCCTAATATAGCGAAATTCACTCTTTTAGTGAAATTGGGTAGTATAATTCCACAATGGTAAAAACAAAAGAGTCGTATCATTACTCATAAACGAGCTTGATACGACTCTTCTATTTAATTAGGTAACTACAATTCAAGAAGGTTGTTCTATTGGTTTATCAAAAATAACTAATTCGTCAAATAGAAGACATAATCATAAATAGCCCAATCTTTATATTTATAAATACCTTCTATCGGGAACTGTAATTTGCATTTCTTTTGGGCAGTTGAAAGTATAAGAGAAACATCGTCATCCGTAACTGTTAAGCCTTCAGGAAAAGCTAATGTAATATCAGTTATACAGCCATTTAAATCCGAATACAAAAAAATATTCATCCAACCTTTTACACCTTGAGACTTATATTTATTACAAATTTCATCTAAAAAAACTGATCCTTGCAAAATTACCGGAGGTGCATATAAACTTTCTTCTGCAAATGAGAAATTTCGGATAGACTCAGCTTTTTTCTCACTTGTATTTGTAGATACATACACATTGTTACCGATACTTTTTTTTCAAATATTGACTGCGCAACAGTATATTGAAATGCAAGAAAAGCAAATAAAAAAAACAATATCTTTTTCATAACAGTAAATTTAATAAAGTTTGAGTAATGAATTAATGCATGATGTACCATAGTCGTAATTGCCAAACTTATATCCTTTTCCACTATATCCTCTACTATATTCTCCAAAAATATTGCTCCACTTTACGAATTCATTAATATCTATAGATGTAGGCTTCCCATTTGCACATATAGAAGCAACATACGTTTGAAATTCTCTTTCATATTGAGGTATTAAAGAAGGGTCAGTCAAGCCCGAAGTCCATAACGATTGATATGAAGGGTCACCATCTTCACCTTTAAAAGTCCAAGAATACCCAGCATGAATATATCTAATAATACCTTGATAAAAGGCTAATTCAAATTCCATCATACCTGTATCTCTTTTTTCCTTATCAGTATCTACTTTTTTACCCTGAACATCTCTTTGATACATGTGAATAAACTCATGTTCCATGCTGCTGGCTAAGATACCATAAGGAGGAAAAGCTAAACTTCCTTTTCTAAAATATGCCGACGCATATGTGTCATCCAAAAAGATAGTTCCAGCATAAGAAGTCTTATTGCGTACTGCTTCATCTATATTTCTATAGCAATTTATACTGGTCATTTTTGCATAAGCATCATTAACTTCTTTAATTTCAGCAGAAGTTAATGTCGGAGCTCCTCCTGTAAATAACGATGCCAAATTAGCGTTTAAGGCAGTTGAAACTGAACGGGTGCTTGGTTCAACATTACCTATAAATTCATCAACCTCATTAGTACAAGAAGACCAACATAGCCCAACGCATGTAAGTAAATACAAAATTTTCTTTTCCATAAGAGATCTGATTTTTAAGGTTATTACAAAACAGGAAGACTGTCACTATTTATAAGCAACTAATCATCCATGTTAATATATTTTTAAATAACAATTTTAGAAAAACAACTTAAATCGCTTACAGAAAGGATTAGATTATTTAATACTTTAAAATTTCAAAGGGGATGGAATGGAGTAACAAAATCGGGGTATTCACAAAAACTCAAGGTACAAAACAACAAGCAATACAGAAAACACCATTAGTTTTCATGATATACTTACCGCTCATCAAAAGTGGACCTGGGGAGAATCGAACTCCCGTCCAAACGAGGAAACCATATGCTTTCTACATGCTTATCTTTGCCTTCGGTTTTCGAGCATAAGCAAGACCAAAGCCACCAACCTATGCCTTATCTCCTAATATTTCGTAAGAGCTATGGAGAAGAACTCAAACTATCCCCGATTTTGCTGTGCCGCTTTATCAAACGCTTCGGAGCAAGAGCTTTTGAGCGACATCTCGTTTCCACCACTTTGGCAGAAATAAAGCTAATCTACTATACTTCGATTAAGCAGCGAGAGCATAATTTTCGTTGCCAGATAAAATTTTGATAACTGAGATTTAAGTGGAAATTACCGACCCACTGCATGCTTACATACCATTCCAACTCGCTGTCAATTCCAGTCAAGCCCAAAATGATATTTCAAAGTTACGTATTTATTTGATAAGAACAAACAAAACAGCAAAAAATATAATAGAATACCACAAGGCATCATAATAGTTAAATTATTTAAGACTTGTAGGTAGTGCTTGATATAAAGAATGATAATCAGACTATCACTTTTTATTTTAGGGTGTATTTCGGGGTGTAAATCCTGTAACAATCTGATTATCAATCTTATTTGTGGAGCTGGAGGGAATCGAACCCTCGTCCAAACGAGGAAATCATAAGCTTTCTACATGCTTATCTTTGCCTAAATTTTCGTGCAGGAACAGAACCAAAGCCATCAATTCCCACCTTATCCTCTAAAGTTTCATCAAAAGTGCGAGGCCGCCTTTGACTATCCCCGATGTAACTGCACCACTGAACCGGAATGCTTCGGAGCAACAGCTTCCGAGTGATGTCTCGTCCTGGCACCTAGTGCCTGGATTAAGCTAATCTACTGTGATTCGATTAAGCAGCAAGAGCGTAATTAGTTTCGCCAGATAAAATTTTGATAACTGATATTTAAGTGGAAATTACCGACCCACTGCATGCTTACCTACCATTTCTGCCCGCTGTCAAATCCAGTCAACCCCAAATTCTTATTCGTACAGAATAGCGATTGTTTAGAACGCTTTCCAAGAGTGCAAAGATAGGAAATGTTTTCTAATTTACGAGAAGACGTTAGCAAATATTATATCAAAGCAGTATCTTTACAGGGCAAATTTATTCTTAACACAAAAAGATATCATGAAAAAACTTTTAATTACCAGCTTATTTCTAGGAAGTTGTGTACTCCTCCTAGCACAAAAAACGACTAAAATACCTAATGTTTATAAACCCGTCCGTTCGGAAATGTATAAGAAAGGATGGATAGACTTCAATAAAAATGGTGCTAAAGATACCTACGAAGATCCGACAGCACCTATCGATGCACGTATAGAAGACCTGCTCAGTCAGATGACACTGGAAGAAAAAACTTGCCAAATGGTGACTCTTTACGGTTACAAACGGGTTTTGAAAGATGATTTGCCTACTTCTGAATGGAAAAACCAACTATGGAAGGACGGTATCGGAGCCATTGACGAACACTTGAACGGTTTCCAACAATGGGGGCTTCCACCGTCGGACAATGAATATGTATGGCCGGCATCCAAACATGCCTGGGCGCTGAATGAAGTGCAACGTTTCTTTATTGAAGAGACACGACTCGGCATTCCTACCGATTTTACAAACGAAGGGATTCGCGGAGTGGAAAGTTACAAGGCTACCAACTTCCCTACTCAACTGGGACTGGGACATACGTGGAACCGTCAACTAATTCACCAGGTAGGACTGATAACCGGACGGGAAGCGCGTATGTTGGGATACACCAATGTATATGCCCCGATACTCGACGTCGGACGTGACCAACGCTGGGGACGCTATGAAGAAGTGTATGGAGAATCACCATATCTGGTAGCAGAATTAGGTATTGAAATGGTGCGGGGTATGCAACACAATCATCAGGTTGCAGCTACCGGAAAACACTTTATCGCTTATAGCAACAACAAAGGTGCACGCGAAGGAATGGCTCGTGTCGACCCGCAGATGTCACCGCGTGAAGTGGAGATGCTTCATGCCTATCCTTTTAAAAGAGTTATCCGCGAAGCGGGATTACTCGGCGTAATGAGTTCTTATAATGACTATGACGGTTTTCCTATTCAAAGCAGCTATTACTGGCTGACTACCCGCCTGCGCGGAGAAATGGGATTCCGTGGATATGTCGTTTCGGACAGTGATGCCGTAGAATATCTTTATACCAAACACGGGACCGCCAAAGATATGAAAGAAGCCGTTCGCCAAAGCGTGGAAGCCGGATTGAACGTGCGTTGTACATTCCGTTCACCGGATTCGTACGTATTGCCTTTAAGAGAGTTGGTAAAAGAAGGAGGACTAAGCGAAGAAGTAATCAATGACCGTGTACGTGATATTCTGAGAGTGAAGTTCCTTGTCGGCTTATTCGATACTCCTTACCAGACAGATTTGAAAGGAGCGGATGAGGAAGTAGAAAAGAAAGAGAACGAGGAAGTCGCTTTGCAAGCCTCTCGTGAATCCATCGTACTCTTGAAAAATGAAAAGAATGTGTTGCCTCTGGATCCTTCAAAGATCCGAAAAATAGCAGTCTGCGGTCCGAATGCAGATGAGCATTCGTATGCGCTAACTCATTACGGACCTTTGGCAGTAGAGGTTACTTCTGTTCTAAAAGGCATTCAGGAAAAAATGAAAGATAAAGCAGATGTACTTTATACTAAAGGCTGCGACTTGGTAGATGCCAACTGGCCGGAATCAGAATTGATTGACTATCCTCTGACAGATGAAGAACAAAAAGAAATAGACAAAGCTGTCAGTCAGGCCAAACAGGCAGATGTAGCTATTGTCGTGCTAGGTGGCGGACAGCGCACGTGCGGAGAAAACAAATCCCGCAGCAGTCTCGACTTACCCGGTCGTCAACTCGATTTACTAAAAGCAGTAGTGGCTACGGGAAAGCCTGTCGTGTTGGTTCTTATCAACGGACGTCCATTATCTATCAACTGGGCAGACAAGTTTGTCCCTGCTATTCTCGAGGCATGGTATCCGGGATCTAAAGGTGGAATAGCTGTAGCAGATATACTCTTTGGAGATTATAATCCCGGAGGAAAACTGACTGTAACTTTCCCCAAAACCGTAGGCCAAATACCTTTCAACTTCCCTTGCAAACCTTCTTCTCAGATTGACGGCGGCAAGAATCCGGGACCGGACGGCAATATGTCTCGTGCCAACGGCGCATTATATCCTTTCGGATACGGGTTAAGTTATACCACTTTCGAATACTCCGACTTGAAAATCTCTCCGGCTATTATCACTCCCAACCAAAAGGCTTATGTCACCTGTAAAGTGACCAATACCGGAAAACGATCAGGAGACGAAGTGATACAACTGTATGTACGTGATGTACTGAGCAGCGTCACTACTTATGAGAAGAACCTTGCCGGATTCGAACGGGTACACCTGAAACCGGGTGAAACGAAAGAAATCACTTTCCCTATCGACCGCAAAGCACTGGAACTGCTGAATGCAGATATGCATTGGGTAGTAGAGCCGGGTGACTTCACATTGATGCTGGGAGCTTCTTCTACGGATATTCGTCTGAACGGAACACTGACTGTTGTAGAGCCGGGGCAAGCTCCTGCCACAAATACACACAAGGACAGTACTCCTGTCAGTGCCAGTACCAATGCAGACACAGTAGATAATGTAATTGATAATAATTTAACTACGTTCTGGGAAGGCAATAAAGGGGACTACATTACCTTTACCTTACAGAATGGAGCTAAAATAGACGGAGTATCCATTGCCTTCTCCCGTGAGAACGGACTGGAAACTGACTTCGAGATACAACTATCGAGTGGCGGCGGACAATTCCTCACTGTATATTCCGGTACTGTGAAAGAGTACAATAAACTGTTGGACTTCCGTTTCAAAGGAACTACTGCCAGCGATTTACGCATTGTACTAGGTAGTGACCGAGTAGGAGTAGCAGAGATAAAACTTCCCCAACTGCAAAAATAGGAAAAGGCGTGTTTAAAAAGTCGGTAGTATCTTCAATTCCCCTTCTTTCCGAAAGAAGAAACTTTTCGATACTACCGACTTTTCTATCAGTCTTTTCCTCTAAATTATTTTATATGTTCATCTCCATCAATCTCCCCAGCCCGGATTATTTGGCTTCAACTTAGGATTCAGAGCCATTTCGTTTAACGGCAAAGAAAATAAGTAATGTTTGGGAGATTCAAATATAGCCGGGGTAGTCACACGTTTTCCATATACATCCAAACTTCCATCTGCATAAGTTCCCACTTCTGTTTTCAATACAGCGATTTCCTCAGGTGTGTAAACATCTGTATATAGCATCATTCCCGCTTTGGGGGCTACCAGTCTTTCACCACATCCCCAACGCATCAAATCAGCGTAACGTAATCCTTCTCCGAACAATTCCACGCGGCGCTCACGACGGATCTCACGAATCAAATCCGCATTAGTTCCTTTAATAATCGGATGCTTGGCTACCAGTTTAGAGTCAGTTGCCGGCGAACTGGTTAGCTTTACATTAAATCCGACACGTTTTCTTAAAGCATTTACAGTCAAATCCAATTCAGGATCTTTTTCCTAATTCTGCTCCGGCTTCAGCGCGAATCAGTAACACCTCAGCATAACGGAATATGATAGCATCCAGAGTACCTACGCCATGAGTATCGGAAAACTCTTTTTCGTTATAAAACTTAGCAATTGCGTATCCCGTACTGGAATGTGTCCCTCCTTCAAGGAAAGAAGATATTGAACTTCTTTTCCCTTCCAAATAATAAGTATAAGGTCCTGCATACGGGGTCGCGATTGTCTGCAACAGACGTGGGTCACGATTCTCCAATTCATCTTTAACCGACGTTACCCCCGTCTGGTCATACGGTTGCCCTGTTATTGTCAAATAATCATCCGCACAATCTTTGCTCATACCCATCATTTGAGCCATTTCACCCAAACGTAGTTGCCGGGTTACATTATTACCTTTATCAACTTTGGGGTCATATTCTTTTGATAGAATAACCTCTGTGTTAGTATTATAATTATCCTGAATAAATAATTCGTGATATGCCGTAGCGGGAGAAGTTCCTTCATACAATTTATATCCATATTCCGATTTCATTAATTCACCAGCAGCATCATAAGCAGCTTGTAGGAATTTGGTGTCATTTTCTATATTATGGTAACGACGATAAGTACCCTCAAACAAACAGATTCGTGCTTTTAAAGCTAAAGCCGCATCTTTACTCACCCTATATACCTTTGTCTTTTTAGGCAACCATGCAATAGCCTGGTTAATGTCTCTCAATACATTATCCATGACAAGAATCCGGGAATCACGCCCTTTATATAATTCTTCCGTATCAGAAGGTGTCAGTGCTGTGTCATACCAAGGAAGATCACCGTATTTTCTTACTTTATTAAAATAATCCATGCACTTGAAGAACAAGATTTCTCCGGCGTATTGTTGCTTCACAATTTCTGTTTCCGGTGATTTCTCATAATTCATTAGAAACTCGTTGCATGCACGAATATTCTCCCACTTCCAATCAGACCCTTCATCAGAAGCATTTTTTACAGCTATCTGATGTCCGAAGCTTACATCATTCTTTTCCCAAGGAAGAATATTGTCCGAGTTCCAGTCGTCTTCCAACATCGAATTGTACCCTTTAGGGGCACCATGACCGTTAATCAACTTTGGATAAAAGTCATTGCAATATTGTTCTAAAGCATTGGCATTGGCAGATTCAAAGAATTTTCCGGTTTCAATGATATCTTCCGGGGTCCTGTCCAGAAAATCGCATCCCTGCATAAAGAATGCCGCTACCCCTAGTCCTAGTATAATTATTTTTTTCATAATAAACAGATTTTAAAAAGTTAAGTTAATACCAAATGAGAAGGTCCGACTAAACGGATAAGCCTTACCATCGGAAGTAAGATTACCCACCAATTTATTGTCTTTGGAGTTGGACTGACGTGTACTGACAATATCCGGATCCAGATACTTAAATAGCTTAGTCCCTACCCATAAATTCTGACCACTTGCAAATACTTTCAATTGCTCGATTCCAACTGTAGATATCCACGCTTTAGGTATTGTGTAACTGATTGTTAAATCCTTCAAACGAATATATGCACCATTCTGCAAGTATTTTGTTTGGGTTTGCTTACTCCTGCCACTATAACTTGGAAGCGGGTAATAGGCATTGGTATTATTCTCACTCCAAGAATTATCAACATGGTAATCATTAACAGCAGATTGCCATACGTTGCTATTACTCGGAAATCCCCAAAACACCGGGCTGTCAATCCATAAATCTCTTTTAGCTATCCCTTCAAAAAAGACACGCACATCGAATCCCTTCCAGGAAGCACTGGCATTGATATTGAAAGAATAACGGGGAGTGGTGTTACCTATCACTTTCTGGTCACCTGTATTATAGATAGTCTTGGCAGATGTAATACCTTCCACTCCATCCAAATCTTTATAACGTATGTCACCTACTTTCCAAGTCTTTGATATATCTCCCTGAATAGTAGCCATTCTCTGAGCTTCTGCTTCGTCCTGAATGAATCCATCAGTTACATACCCCCATATTTCTCCGATTCGCTTACCTTCATAGTAATTATTCAAAGCTCCTTCCGGATTATCGAATTTTGTAATAGTTGAATAACTGTCTGCAAGTCCTACACCGATAGAATACATTAACGGACTGCCTCCGACATTATTAATCTTATCATTCCAAGAAACAGATAATTCCCAACCATTCGTCCGCATATTCGCCAAATTTTTCTTTACCACCGGAACTTCCCAATACGGCCGGATAGGTTTTTAGAAATCACCATATCGTTTGTATTACGGATATAGTAATCGAATGAAGCATTTAAACGGTTATTCAACATAGCGATATCCAGACCGAAATTGGTAGTTGTTACCTTTTCCCAAGTAATATTGGTACTTGCCAATGTCGGTGCTTTCAATCCGGATATAACTTTTCCACCCATTACATAAGATAAAGTTTCATTATCCAGATAACCTAAATAGTCAAAATTTCCGTTTGTTACCTGATTGCCTAGTGTTCCGATAGAAGCGCGAAGCTTTACATTATCAAAAAGGTTGCGTGCAGGTTCAAAAAACTTTTCTTCCGACAGTCTCCAACCAACAGACACAGAAGGGAAAAATCCCCATTGTGAACCGCTTTTATATTTGGAAGAACCATCATAACGTCCATTCACTTCCAACAGATATCGGCCTAAATAGTCATAATTCAAGCGGAAGAACATGCCTTGTACAGCCCAGACCGTTGCATCTTCTCCTATAGACTGCAAAGTAGTAGCAAGGTCACTGACCGGAGTATTGTTGTCGTACAGTCCTGAAACTTTTGTCTTCAAAGCTGTTATTTTTTTACTTTCCTGATTATATCCGGCCATGACACCGAAAGAGTGCTGCTTGATAGTTTTCTTATATTCAGCCCAGAGGTTTAAAGCTTGATAAGTGTCATTGTACTTATCATTATTTACCCCATTTGAACTTCCTTGCGGAATACTTGTACCATCCGGTTGTGATTGATACAAAATATTTTGATGCTTTTTCTGTTGCTTAAAAAACTTATTTCCTGTATAATCCCCTTTAATGGACAAACCTTTTATCGGAGTAATATTGAATGCTCCCGTATACCAAAAGTCATCGGAAGAAGTAATATCACGTCCTGCTTGAGCCATGATTCCTGCAATATTATAGTTGAAGTTAGAACCGGCCACAGCTGCAAAATTTCCATCCGGCAGATAAACCGGAATAAAAGGAAAAGCACGATAAACTTCATGATAAGGACTACTTCCCATATAATCGTATGTATTCGGAATGTCCGACTCGTTACGGTTATACTTAGTCCGGAAGGTGATTTCCAACCAGTTTGTCAATTGAGAAGTAAAATTGAAAGACATATTGATACGTTTATAAGTATCATCTCCAAATGCAAATAATCCATCTTGTCCTTTGTATCCGATAGAAGCATAATATGAATTTTTCTCAGTTCCTCCGCTGATACTGGCATTATGTTGCTGCATGAAAGCAGATTTCTTATAGAACTCCTCGAACCAGTTTGTATTAGCAGCATACGCCCACTGACCTATACCTGTATACTTGCCTGTTTGGTCTATAAATACAGAAGGGTTATTGACCGGGTCACTATTATACCTGTCAATGGCTTCTACTAATTCAGTGGAAAAGTCTCCGTTACCACCGGAATTAACACTAGCCTGATTAATTGCATGAATCCATTTGCTGGAATTTATGCCTTCGGGCAATCTGGAAGGAGACGACCAGGAGAAATTGTTGTTGTAATTCACACGCACTTTCTCACCTTTAGTACCCTTCTTTGTAGTGATCAAGACCACTCCAAATGCAGCTCTAGCTCCATAAACAGCAGCTGAAGAAGCATCTTTTAACACCGAAATGCTTGCAATATCCTGTGGATTGAGCAAAGAAATATCATTAGTTTCCACTCCATCCACCAATATAAGAGCCGAGCCACCGTTCAATGATGTTGTTCCACGGACATTGATTTGCGCAGTTGCGTTAGGACTACCTCCATCAAATGTTATATTCAAGTTGGGAATAGCTCCTTGTAATCCTTGGGTTACGTTAGCTATCGGCCGATCCTCCAACACATCGCCATCAGCCATAGTAACGGCTCCCGTCAAATTTACCTTCTTTTGGGTTCCATATCCCACTACTACTACTTCATCCAGCACTTCAGAGTCCTCTTTCAAAACTATTTTAAAAGAAGTCTTACCATTAACGCTCAATGTCTGACTTTTCATTCCAATATAAGAAATTGTAATTTGAGCATTGGATGCTACATTGTTGAGAGTAAAAATACCGTCAAAGTTGGTAATACTACCATTGGTAGTTCCTATTACCAATACACTGGCACCAATAATCGGTTCGCCTTTTTCGTCCGTAACGGTACCGCTAACTGTCAGTGATTGCCCCAAAGTATTCACGGACAAACAAGAAAGAAATAACACAAACATGCTTCGAAGAAACATGAATGGCAGTGTTTTACATTGTTTCATAGAATAAATTGTTAGTTAGTAATTAGATTTATATCAAGGTCACATTAATAATAAGGAAGTAAACAAAATCCCTATGCGTGAAATCGGACAAGGAACTGTTTACAATAATTAATGGTTAACTTGCTCTTTTATTTATTAAAGTAAGAGGATGTGCCTCACGGCACTATTTATTTTTGCTTATGTGTATTATTTCATTGTGGTATTGCAAATATACCATAAAATTCCTAATAATCAAAAAAAATAGTCTTTTTTTGAAAAGATTAGTTAGCGCTTTTTCGAATATCGAAAAAATACATAATTCCACTCCTCTATCCCAAATATTCTCTTAAAATAAAAACAATCCTAAAGAAGAATTCCAGCAAATTATTGACTTTATTCCAAGTCAATCACTTACCTTTGTCATACTGATACAATTTATGCAATATTCCGTACAACATAAAATATCAATATCATGAAACAATTATTGATTACAACTCATTTGTATACATTCGCTGTTATCTGTGTAATTGCAACTACCATTAGTAGTTGTACCTTTAAAAAAAAGACTGATATGGAAACACCAACCGGAACAAAGGAAAATGAACTAACCATGCTAGTAGGAACTTACACGTCAGGAGACAGTAAGGGAATTTACAGTTTCCGTTTCAACGAAGAAACCGGAACAGCAACCGCACTTAGTGAAACGGAAGTAGAAAATCCCTCTTATCTCGCAGTTTCTGCTGACGGGAAATTTATTTATACAGTCAGTGAATTCAATAATGAACAGGCGGCCGCCAATGCATTTGCCTTCAATCAGGAAAAAGGAACTCTTAAATTATTGAATTCACAGAAAACCGGTGGTGAAGATCCTTGCTATATCATTACAAATGGAAATAATGTGATAACCGCCAATTACAGCGGCGGCAGTATCTCTGTTTTTCCTATCGCAAAAGACGGTTCACTCCTGCCTGCTTCCGATATTATAAAGTTCGAAGGTTCGGGAACCGATAAGGAACGACAAGAGAAACCGCATCTGCATTGTGTCCGTATCACTCCGGATGGTAAATACTTGTTTGCCGATGACTTGGGTACAGATCAAATACATAAGTTTATCATTAACCCGGACGCGAATGCAGAGAATAAGGAAAGTTTTCTTAAAGAAGGTTCTCCTTCCGCCTTTAAAGTGAAAGCCGGTTCGGGTCCCCGGCATCTGACATTCTCACCCAACGGTAATTATGCCTATCTGATTAATGAACTGTCGGGTACAGTAATAGCCTTCGAGTATAAAGACGGAGATTTAAAAGAAATCCAAACCATAGTTGCCGATACAGTCTGTGCAAAAGGCAGTGGTGATATTCATATCAGCCCGGATGGTAAATTCCTGTATGCCAGTAATCGCCTGAAAGCAGACGGCATCGCCATTTTCAGTATCCAACCGGATAACGGAATACTGACAAAAGTAGGTTATCAACTTACAGGGATTCATCCGCGTAATTTCATTATTACGCCTAATGGCAAATACATGCTGGTTGCTTGCAGAGACAGCAATGTCATTCAGATATACGAAAGAGATGCAGACACAGGCCTGTTAACAGACATACACGGAGACATAAAAAGTAGATAAACCTGTTTGCGTGAAATTTATACCCAATCCCAAACAGAGCTAATATTCACAAGACCTAAAATTATATATAGCCTGATACTTATATTCTCTTTCAAGTGTGAAACAATTTAAATGTGAAAGAGCTAAGCTGATTAACAAATCAGCCTAGCTCTTCATTCAGGAATAAAAAAGCATCCACTATCTCATTTGATCAAACTACGAAAGGCCTGAATCCCCTGATGATTAATATCCAATTTTTCTACCTCTTTCAGCAACCGAACGGATTTCTCTTTCTGATTCAATCCCCAATATCCCAATGCCATCATATATTTGCAGTGAATTATATTCCTTACAGTCAAGTTATCCTCCCAAATCAAAAGATCAGGCAATGACACAGCGAAATAATCCATTTTAATCTTGTCAAACAAATGCTTCTCTCCGTAAGAAATCAACTTATGAAAACGTCCATTCGCCTCATCTATGCGTCCTAGTTTTAGTAATGCCAACCCCTGATAAAATATTTTATCGGGTTTCGCATCATTATAATACATGGCGGCGGCAGGTTCTGTCGGCCCAACAGTGGCCTGTTCCCAATATCTGACAGCTTCATCTTTACGGTTCAGATTTTCATAAGCGCAACCCAAGAAATAATAGAAATCATTCTCTTGTGCACCGTACAATTTGCCTTCACCTAAATGATGCGGATATTCCAAGCATTCTTCCAGTAATGCAATTGCTTCTTGATTATTGCCAGCAGTCAATGCTTGCTTAGCCAGTTCCACACGGGCTAGTTGATATTGGGCAGGTACTTTTCCCTCACCACCTTCCCAAGGGTGGAAGCTATGTGCATCAAGCAATGCTTTGGCTTTTTCATATTCACCAGTCTGGTTCAACAGAGTTATTTCTTCCAATACAAGATCGTCACGTTGCTCAATCAAATCAGGATATTGCCGTAAGAAAGCCAGACGTTCCTTATGCGGACGACGAACACGTTTATAAAGCTGGTCCAATTCCATTAGAATACGTGCATCTGTTGTATCAAGCCGAAAAGCACGTTCCATGTATTCGATAGCCTTTGTTTCTTCATTCTTTTTATTGAAATAAGCCAGAGCCAGATTACGCCATACAGTCGGGAAGTTATCATCTAGCCGGGCAGAAGTTTCCCATGCTTCCATAGCCAAGTCGTACTGACGTTTGTCATAGTATAGATTACCCAGATAATAAGGAGCTTTAGCATCATGCGGATTTTGCTCCATGGCACATTGTAATGCAAGGATTGCTTCCAGACGGTTAGGAAAACAATAATCAGGACACATCTCAGCCGCTTGGGCAAACACCTGTCCTGTTCCCGGCAATTCCCCTTGAACCAGACACCAGCCTAAATAATAATAAGTCATAGGAGTAACGGCACTTTCAGTTATAGCTATATTCCATAAAGAAGCAGCCTCTTGCCAACAACCTGCCGCACAATAATCAAGCGCTATTTCATCATAGTTATGAGGTTCGCCACGCATCATTTCCTTCAAAGTAGCCAACTCGTCAGAAACATTGGTTATCAAATATTTTTCATAACGACAGCCAAAGTTGAATTTATCAATGGCCAATGAATCCTCAATCAGTTGCAGAGCTTCTTCTGATTGTCCCATTCGGCGGAGGATAGCAACTTTTAAAGCACGGGCTTTATGATTGTGCCAGTTGCGGATTAGCGAGTGATTAATTTCATCCAATGCATCTGCCAAGCGGTTTTGCATAGTAGAAATCTGTGCACAAGCAAAATATCCGGCATCCTGCCAAGCAGCATTCCAGCAAGCTTTATAGAAACGGTCGTAAGCCTCATTGTAATGTCCCTGATATTTCAAGGCAAGACCGAGATTATAGATCGGTTCTCCGTCATATGGATTCGGATTACGTTTTTGTAGGGTCTTCACGGCAGTAAGCAGGTATTGTTCTGCTTTATGGAAACGCCCTTTACGTATATACCACAGACCAAGCGCGTTATTATTACGTACATCAATCGGATCACGCCGCAATGCTTCTTCGTAGTATTCTACGGGATTATAAGTAGCATGCCTGTATTGCTCCAAATGCATACCTGTTAAATAAAGCTGTTCAGTTGTCTTTATTTCTTGTGGAAATAGCGCAGCTTCGGCAGCATCAGGAATAGGTTTCACTTCTTCCGGTTCCGCATGCCAATAAAGCAATTCCCTTCCGTTTGCCGTGATTTCAAGAATCAGTTTATTAAGTTTCTCACCATTCACATTTACCACTTCATTCAGCAATTCTTCCGGGGTGATAGTCACTTCCTTGCTATAATACACTTTACCGTCTTCTCCTTTCAAAATAACGTTTACCGTCTGACGAGAAGTAGCAAATATCTTACAACGTACACAGTCTTCTCCTTCCTGTTCAATGTTCATCAGCAAATCCCTGCTGGCATTCTTCACCACTCCCAATTCCCGGTAAGGCAGGAAATATTGAACGAAACTCTTTTCTTCATAAGGTTGCAGCCAGGTAAAGTCTGGTTGATTTTCAGTATATACTCCGGCCATCAGCTCGATATAAGGTCCGTCTTCGTCGGTCAGATTACGGTCCCATGCACGACCGAAATCACCGTTCCCCCAAGTCCATTGTTTCTTACCCGGAGAAATATGGTGATTGGCTACATGCAGCATACCGGCACGGGTATCATTCTCATATCCACCCTCGAAGTCAAAGCGGGAATTTACAGCCATATAGGAAGTAGGAACCTTGATATTCTTATAGTTCGAGATGTCCACTCCGGCGGAATAGTCCATCTTATAATAAGTACCCGTTGCAATAGGAAAACTGGATACGGCACGTTTTCCATGGTCGAACACGGCATTGATATCCGGCGGGAATACGCTCTGATAGTAATCATTCACCGCTACGGCAGGATTCGCCCACCACAGAAAGGTCTGCGGTACTTCGGTACGGTTGTAAAGTACTCCTTTGATTTCAAGAAAAGCATGTCCGGGACGAAGTGTAAAACCTGCCATTCCCTTCTGATGAAACATACGTTCCATTTCATTTACCCATACCGTGACGCTTCCGTCGGCATTTTCCTCAATAGTCGTATCCACGGGCATATAAGTACTGGGGCGATGATGTTGAGGCCAGTTAAATTCGATACCACCAGAAATCCACGGTCCTGCAAGTCCCACCAGAGCCGGCTTTATCACATGATTATAATAAATAAAATGACGCTCTCTGATTTTATCATAGGCCATCTGCACACGTCCACCCAGTTCAGGCAGAATCATCACTTTGATATATTCGTTTTCGATAAAAATAGCATTGTATTCCTTATCCACCTTTTCATCGGACATTGATTCAATCACAGGATAAGGATAAACTACCCCACTACTGCCTTGATACACCCGTTTCTCCAGGAAAATCGGATTCTTCTCCGGTTTACCTACTTCATAGGTAGGGATAACCACCTTTTCTTTCCATGCTTTTACCATCGTATTATTGATTATAAATTTATTTTTTATTCGTTGACAAAAAAACAAAAGACAAAGAAGATCGGAGACAGGGAGGTTTTATATCCTCCCAGCCTGATTAATGATGTTATGCCTATTTACTTGCTAATTTGACAATCCGTTATCGTTTATTTAATTAAGTCCTTTTCTAATGCTTCCAGCGATTTGCCTTTCGTTTCGGGCAATGCACGGAAGAAGAACAGGTAGCCGACAGCACAAATGGCTGCATAAATCCAAAATGTACCACTGCTTCCCAAGAAATTATTCAGTAGCGGGAAAGTGTATGTCAGTGTGAAACTACCGACCCATAAAGCAAATGTACAGGTAGCCATCGCAACGGCACGTACTCGGTTCGGGAAAATCTCGGCGAGCAGTACCCAGGTGATTGGCCCCAACGACATCGCATAGCAAGCAATAGCCAAAACGACCAGCACCACCATAAAGAATCCACTGACTTCGAAGAAATAACAAGTACCCAGAATAAGATAAATGCCTGCCAGTCCCCCGGCTCCCAACAGCATAAGAATACGGCGTCCTAAACGTTCGACTGTATAGATTGCCACAAAAGTAAAAATTACATTTGCCACACCTGTCACCACAATATTAAAGAGAACATCTCCCAATGAATATCCTGCGGACTGAAATATCTCCTGCGCATAATTGAAGATAACATTCGTACCGCACCATTGCTGGAACACAGCTACGATAATACCTAAAACAAGCACTTTACGGAACGGACGGCTAAACAACAACCGCAATCCTCCTTCCGACTTCGAAGAACCGGTTTCTTCCACCAGGCGAAGTTCCTGACCGGCATAGTCGTCACCGCCTATTTTGCTGAGTACATTCCATGCCTTCCCTTCTTTTCCTTTCATCGCCAGCCAACGGGGACTTTCGGGAATGAAACATGCCAGCAACAAGAATATCGCAGCAGGGAAGGCAGCCGCCCAAAACATCCATCGCCATCCCATTTGGCCATTCCACGAAGCGCAGATATCCGCGAGAGAGAAGTCTGCAGGAATAGGCTCCGCAATCAGCCAGTTTGTGATTTGAGCGCCAAGAATACCGAGCACAATTGTCAATTGGTTTAGCGAGACGAGCTTTCCCCTGATTGAGGCAGGAGCTACTTCGGCAATATACATAGGAGAAAGTCCCGAAGCGATTCCGATGCCGATACCTCCCAGAAAGCGGGCGGCCAGGAACCAGCTAAATACTGAAAATGCCCCGGTAGCATAGGCAGAAGACAAGAATATGAAAGCAGAAATTATCAGGAGAGGTTTACGCCCATAACGGTCTGCCATCATCCCTGCCACCATAGCGCCAATCAGACAACCGAGCAAAGCCACGCTCATGGCAAGTCCCTGCATGGCAGGCACATCGGCTATATCGAAATAGAGTTCGTAGAAAGGTTTCGCTCCCCCTATCACTACCCAGTCGTAGCCGAATAGAAGTCCGCCCATTGCGGATACTAAACAGATAAAATAGACAAACTTTTTATTATAACTTCTCATACCATTAGAAGATTGATTGATTAATTGATTTTGCAAACTTATTTTTTAGACTTTCAACCGAACACCCGGTACTCCTTTTTTTCTAGTCCAAGCCCCTATAAATAGATGTCGCTTTTGTTTCTATCACTTTACCTTCATTCTTTAGTATCAGGCTTCTGATATCCTCTTCGCCAAGCATCGTCCGGGGAGCAAAACTTTCAGAATTCATATACGTAACCAGGCTGTAAAGCATCTGTTGTATTTCAGGCTTGTCGCTTCCCTCGGAAAGAATATCCATAGCACTCATTATCAGTTTTCCCTTTCCACATTTTGTTTCAAAGACAGATACCAACTTTCTGTTATTTGTAAAATTGTCAATAGATTCCACAATCGGTTCAACCGGCGGTAACGAATCGACAACCAGTACTTTCGACCTCTTCACCAGATTCCACCATTGCCAGTTGCTATGCATTTCTGTAGGGAAGTGCCGCAAAGCCGCATGTTGAGTATTGCACAGAAGTCCCATTGTTCCTGCCTGTCTGGGGAAATGGACAGGACTCCAGAAGACCGGAAGAAACTTCCCTTCCAATCCTTTCAGATAACTCATTTTCGGAGAAAACAAAACTTTTCTTCCTTGCTTCAACGCAGCCAAAGCTTCTTCTACATCTTGAGTCAGCAGGACATCTCCGACATTCAATGATTCGATACGAGGATATACCCAAACAGGCCACGTATTTTTCCATTCAGTTCCTTCTACAGATACCGTGAGATACAACTTTGAAGCCTTCCGTACACTTTTAAGTTCTGCACGGATATCTCCACATTGTGTCACTGTTCCTTTGGATATACTTTCCACATTCAGTCTGCCGTTCGAGATTTGCGTTCCCGCCTCATCAGCCAGCTGCCACATTATCTGTTTATTATCAATAGCCGCATTCGAATAGTTGACAACTTCAATTGATGCAGAGAACATCTCATCACCGGAATAAACCGCTTTAGCAAAACGAGCCAACGGAACAACAGGCGCACAAAACTGCCTGAAAGCAGAAGCCTCAATCAATCCTTTCGAATCCCAAAAAGCATCCAAAAGTCCGACCAGTGCAGTTCCCTGTCCCGGGAAATCATGCAAATCCAACAACTGAAAACCGCTGAACTGCTTTGTTTTCATCGCTCTTTCTATCTCCTCCTTATATAACAAGACCGCCAATTTTCCCGATGCTTCCAGAAAATCCTCCGCTTTCGAATATAATCCTTTCTTCTGTAAATCCTGTTTAACAGCCTTAAAATTCAGAGGTTCCAGTACTCCTGTGTATTTCTCTATTTCTTTTAGATTCGGAAATACGGCATACTGCCCAATCTCATGAGAGATAAGAGGGACATTCATGTCCTGCATGGCGGCACTGTAATCTTTATAGAAACAAGGTGGTTCCTGATCGAAAATACCTTGTCCCCTCACCCAACCTTTATCTGTCCATTGCGTGACAAAAAAGTCATCTTCCGGCTCCGGTTTCGCTCCATGTCCTTTTTCGAAAGTAAAAGTCGAAGTTGTATATAAACGCCTGCTATCTTTCCCTTTCATATATCTGACCATGTCATTCAACAGTTTAAAATCATACTGGAGTTCATTACCAACACTCATCATGCAGAATGACGGGTGATTTCCATACGCTTCGACAATCCGGTCAAATTCGTTATAAAGAAATTGGGTCATTGCCTCATCCTTGCCGATAGTATAAGACCAGTTCGGCAGTTCCACCTGTAAATAGAAACCTAACTTATCCGCAACGCAAAATGCCGCTTCCGGCGGGCACCAGGAATGAAACCTCAAATGGTTCAGCCCCCACTCCTTGGCTGTGGCAAAGACTTTCATCCAACCTTCTTCCGTCATCGGCGGAGTACCTGTCAGAGGAAAAATACAACACTCTAATGTTCCGCGCAGGAAAATTCTATTACCGTTGACCGTCAGAATGCCTTGACCATTATCTATCTCGCGCATCCCGAAAGAAACATCTTTCCGTTCAGTTTTCTTCCTGTCAAACCGGCAAACTACAGACAAATTATATAATTCAGGAGTAAATTCATCCCATTTCTTCATATCTGTACCCAGCGAATAATCATATTCGAGCTTCTGCCTGCCTTCTTGCAAAGTAATCTGAAATTCTTTTTCTACAAACTTCTGTCCACCTTCAGGCTGTCCGACCTGCAAGGCTAGTTTCACTTTCTCCGGTTTATGCCCGCTATTCTCCAAAGTAACCGCCACCCGTATCTTCCCATTTCTGACATCAGGATAAACATTCACATGCTGAATACTGACTTTCTGCCGGGCAGTCAGTTTCATCTTACCCAACACTCCATTCCACATAATCTGAGTGTCATTGGTATAAGCATGTGCCAGGTCGTTTGCAGAAATATCATATCGCTTTCTATTGTCAATACGTAAAGCTATTATATGTTTACCTGCCGACAGACCTTTCGGCATGACAAACCGATGAGGAGCGATCAAGCTTTCCTGTGCACCCGCCACTTCTTCTCCGTCAATCCATAAACGGCTCTGCCACAGGACTCTTTCAAAAGAGAACTCCAACGGCTGTCCTGCCATACTTTTGGGAATATTAATCTCACGCTTGTACCATGCGACCCCTACATAAGCGTTCTTACGGGTCAGACGAAGTAACTGCGTTTTTTCCAGTTTGGGAACGAGTCTGTTGGAAGTCCCTTTCCGGGCCAAATCTGTGGTTCCAGGCAAACTTATATTATCGGAGAAAGATTTCAGATACCATCCCTCTTTCTCCCCTACATCTGTACTATCTAAAGCCAATTCCCAATTTCCACTCAAATCCAACAGATTTTGGGCGGCAGAAATACTGAGATTCCCAATAATACTATTAATAAGAAAGATTTCATATTATAACTTTTCATACCATTAGAAGATTGATTAATTAATATTGCAAAGATAGAACCGGTTGAGTAGACAAAAAATAGAATTTCATTTTATAAAGATAGACAATCTTATTTTTTTGCCCTATATTTGATGAATAGTATACATTACTATATATTTGCATAAAACAGTTGAATCACATACTATGATATTATGGTAAAGTTAAAAAATGGATTTACCGGAGAAAGGGCTTTAGTGCTTCCCCGAATGATTGTTGACAAACTGGAGGAAGATCCTCTGACCTCCATGCTCCATATCACGGATATAGGATATTATCCGAAGGCCAAACATCACTTCCGGGAACGAAAAAGAACCGATCAATCAATATGTATTCATTTATTGTATCGACGGGGCCGGTTGGTATCGGATAGGTGAACAGGAATATACCGTTTCCGCCAATCAATATTTTATCCTTCCTGCGGGAGTTCCTCATGCCTATGCTTCTAATAAATCTTCTCCATGGACTATTTACTGGATACACTTCAAAGGTATCCTTGCTCCTTTTTACGCTCAGGAAGCAAGCCGTCCAATGGATATCCAGCCCGAATCACATTCACGTATCAGTACACGAATCAACTTGTTCGAGGAGATATTCAATACTCTGAAGAATGGTTACAGCAATGAAAACCTGCGTTATGCGTTCTCCATGTTCCATTTTTATTTAGGAACACTACGCTATATACAGCAATTCCGCAACGCTGCCACACATAATGACTCAACAGAAGATGAAAATATAAGCGAACTGGCAATTCATTATATGAAAGAAAATATGGAAAAACACCTCAGCCTGCAAGCTATAGCCGACCAGATCGGGTATTCTCCTTCTCACTTCTCCATGCTGTTCAAGAAGAAAACAGGACATGGCCCGGTAACCTACTTCAATTTATTAAAAATACAGCATGCCTGTTTTTTACTCGACACCACGGATATGAAAATTAATCAGATATGCTATAAGATAGGTATAGAAGATACTTATTATTTCTCCCGCTTATTCAGCAAGATCATGGGAATGTCACCACGGGAATATCGTAAATCGAAGAAAGGATAACTGCCTCGAAACTTTTAGTTTCAAGCCTTTGGAACAATAGTTTCAAGGCGCGAAACAAATAGTTTCCCTATATGGAAACTTTAGTTTCAAAGCCTTGAAACTAACTAAAGTAAAGCTTGATTCTGACGAGGACCTACAAGGGAAGTATGAGAAATGCAATACGAACAGTATGAGAAATGCTTTTCTCATTTCCGATTCTTCGCCAAATTTGGTGGTAATTTAACCAGTCGGTGGTATCTCCATTCCCCTCCTTCGGGGAAGGAGGGGTGGCTGAAAGCCGGGGTGGTAGGTGGATACACAATGCTGATAATAACAGACTTACGCATTCACCTACCACCTCCCCCTACGGGGACTCCTCCTTCCTGAAGGAGGAGAATGTTGAATACTATTGACTATCAAATTATTGTTGAATACTATCGACTATCAAATTATTATTTTCCTAATTAAGTTTACCACCAAATTTAAAGAAGAACCTCATTTCCCTTCTGGTAGGCGAGGGCTACTTTTTCTCTATCGACAGCACAAATTGGCGTAAATATACTTGTTGTTCATCACTACCCGCATTTGTAAATCGAACGAATTTCACCGGGGCTTTTTGCAGTCCGGCCGTCAGTCGGGCATCTTTCTGCTTCAAGTCGATCGTTTTCCATTCTTTACCGTCCGCGGAGATTTCAAAACGTCCCCATGTACAAGGTTCCTTCTTTCCGAAATTAATATCTATACTTTCTGCCGGATAGATATTATCCAATTCTATTTCTATGAAGTTTCCTGCCGGCCATTTCACGACTTCGTTCATCGGAGAGATAAGTATGCGGTTCGCCTTTATTTGTAATGGCAAATTCTTTATTTGCTCCACATTACTGATAAGCTTATGTGGCATATAATCTGTTGTGGCATCCAAATCGGCTCCATACTTCTGATTATATCGTTTTACGGCAGTCGCAAATATCTGGTCAATCAAAGGCTTTATAACTTTGGAGGCTGTCTTCACTCCCGGTTGATAAGGATTCTGATTATAATTCTGGTCGGTATAAAACATTCGTTGCTGCAAAGCTTTCACATGATTATATCTCCGTAAGAAAAAAGACTTCGAATCATTTTTGACCATTTTCAGTACTTCTTCTCCGGTTTCGGCCAGCAGATTGAATTGATGAAGCCACGGAGTTATTTCTACAATCAACGGCTCGTTTTCTGTATTCACCAATAGGATATCGCCAGCTTCCTTCATCTGTTCAAATGTATCCCACAAGAGGTCAAAATCAACTTTTTCATATTTTCCACTCTCAACATAACTGCTAAGGAAACGTTTGGCAACGGGTTGAATATTCATAGACTCTTCGCGGCGATAACCGTGTCCGTTGGGACCTAAGTCGGAATTGTGCATGGCAAAACATTCCAATTCGTCCGCAGCCCCGGAAGAATGGTACGGATAGCGTCTTTCCACGTTTTCCAAGTATCATATTTAGTAGGATTCCATGCATAGCTTGCAACACTGTAAATAGCAATCTTAGAGGCTTCGGCGTGCTCCATAGGATTGGTCACAAAACCGGACATTTCCTTCGCTATTGTGGTGTCGTTGCCATAAACAGGTCCGAGCAGTAAATGGTCGCGTACATAATCGGATACCGGAAAATTCCACCAAATGTAGGCGGGACGTTTAATGCGTTCGTTAATCCAGGAAATGCCGTCGCGGGTAATATCGGAAATCACACGATCACCTGTCCACATAATCTGGACAGAAGGATTCAGTTTCTCACCTAATGTAGTCAGATAATTGCCTTTGGGGTTCGACCAGCTTTTATTATATTCCGTAGGGCACATGATAAGCGGAGTTACATCCGGCTTTGCCTTTACAAACGCCTCATCAATATAGTTCAATAATTCAGCTTGCTTCTGAGGATTGGTACCTTCGCCCGAGATGTCATCAAAGAACACCGCAAAGGAACGGACACCGAGCTGATACATCTTCTCAAATTTTGAGAGCAATAAATCACGGTCTTCCTGGTTCCATTTGATATCCTGTCCCGGGTGAATAGCCCATACAAAATCAACTTCATTTTCATTGGCTACTTTCACAAGCTCCTGCAATTGGGCTGCTTCCTTTTCCGGATAAGGCAAACGCCAGTTGGGAGCGCTGTGATACGGATCGTCTTTAGGACCGTAGATATAGGTATTCATCTTATTCTCACCATAAAACTTCAGTTGGCGAAGACGTGCCTGATGGCTCCAGGGAGTTCCGTAGAAGCCCTCCACTACACCGCGATAACGGACAGAAGGATAATCTTTGATTTCCACTTCCGGCAATTTTCCTTCTTTCAGCAATTGGGCGAATGTCTGAATAGCATAATAAGTGCCCCGTTCATCATTGCCGGCCAATATGATTTCTTTATCATTGACAGCCAGATAATAACCTTCTTCATGTTTGGGAATCAGCTTGTTATACTTACGTACACTTTTGTCTCCCTTCTCACCAATATAAATACGGATTCCTTCCTTGGTACTTTGCTTGCCGGTAAGGATACCTTGCAACGCTTTCACCGCATGCGGGTTTGCTTCTTTTTCACCTTCTATCCGGTAGATAGCAGGAAGACTGAGTGTTTTACCTTGTTCATTGAGTTGCTGTGGGGGCGGCTGTAAACTTACATTTTGTGCAATTGAAGTGAGTCCACACAACAAACAGGCTCCCATTAAATAAATCTTTCTATTTTTCATAAGTAATTAAAAGGGGGGTTAGTATATTATTATACAAAGAAATACAAATCAATCTAGTTATACAAATTTCCGGGAGACAGATAACATAGATTTTAGAATAAAAAAGAACAATTACATATTGAAAAGTTCTTAAAAAGGAACTATTAACAACTCATCGGCCAATAAAATGAGAACCGGATTGCATACTACATTTAACTTTGAACTTAAAGATTCATAATTGGTAGTGGTATATTCCATTATTTGTCTTACATTTATGACGTTTTATACTTTACTAACTTTATATATAATACAGCATGGAATATATCAATCGTTTCTACTGGCTAATAGCTTTATGTCTTATTATTTCCACCGGAGCCAATGCTTCCGTAAATCCCAAACCTTTTGTTATCCCCGAACTGAAAGAATGGAAAGGCAGTGACGGAGCTTTTGTTCCCACCGAGGCTACAAAAATCGTGTATGCCGCCAACAATCCGGAGCTTGAACGCATCGCACGAATCTTTGCCCAAGACTATCAAACAATGTTCGGACGTTCGCTCGAAGTAGTGCAAGGGAAAGGAGCTGCCGGCGACTTTATCTTTTCCCTCCGCACCGACAAGAAATTAGGAAAAGAAGGATATACGATCCGCGTCACAGACCGGGTTGCTTTATCCGCCCCCGAAAATATCGGTGTATATTGGGGTACACGTACCTTACTTCAGATTGCCGAACAGTCAGAAAATCATCAGCTCCCGAAAGGAACCCTGAGAGATTACCCAGACTATCCGCTTCGCGGCTTTATGATAGACTGCGGCCGTAAGTTCATCCCGCTTTCATACTTACAGGATTATGTAAAGACTATGTCTTACTACAAGATGAACACTTTGCAAATCCACCTGAACGATAACGGCTTCAAACAATACTTCGAACATGACTGGTCAAAAACGTATGCCGCCTTCCGCCTGGAATGTGATACTTATCCGGGACTGACGGCACGGGACGGACACTATACGAAAAAAGAATTCGTCGACCTGCAAAAATTGGCTGAACAAAGCTATGTAGAGATCATTCCGGAGATTGATATCCCCGCCCACTCCTTGGCTTTCAGTCATTATAAACCGGAATTGGGAAGTAAAGAATATGGCATGGATCATTTGGATTTATTTAATCCCGAGGTTTATACTTTCTTCGACGCTCTTTTCAAAGAATATCTGGAAGGAGAAGAACCTGTATTCCGGGGCAACAAAGTCCATGTGGGCACCGACGAATATTCAAACGCCAAAAAGGAAGTTGTGGAGAAATTCCGCGCCTTCACCGATCACTATATCCGTTATATAGAAAGCTTCGGCAAGCAAGCCTGCGTATGGGGTGCACTGACACACGCCAAAGGAGATACTCCCGTCAAATCGGAAAATGTCATCATGAATGCATGGTATAACGGTTATGCCGACCCGAAAGAAATGATAAAGCAAGGATACCATTTAATCAGTATCCCGGACGGACTGGTCTACATAGTCCCCAGGCAGGATATTATTATGATTATCTGAATACCAAATCACTATACGAGAAATGGACTCCTGCACAGATAGGCAAAGCCGTGTTTGAAGAAAAGGACCCGAATATTTTAGGAGGAATGTTTGCTGTATGGAACGACCATGTGGGTAACGGCATTTCCAATAAGGATATTCATCACCGGGTTTACCCGGCCTTGCAGACACTAGCCGTTAAAATGTGGACAGGCAAACAAGTCACAACTCCCTATGACAGTTTCAATGAACAACGCAATTTACTAAGCGAAGCTCCGGGTGTGAATCAACTCGGAAGAATCGGAAAAGCTCCCGGCCTGGTTTACGAACAGGCAGCTGTTACCCCCAACCGTACTCTTCCCTATCGGGAAATCGGGTATAATTATCTGGTATCTTTTGATATAAAAGGAGCTGATGAAGCAAAAGGTACAGAACTGTTCCGTTCTCCTGACGCCGTATTCTATTTATCTGATCCGATAAGTGGAATGTTGGGCTTTGCACGCGACGGCTATCTCAACACTTTCAACTACCGTATCATGCCCGGCGAACATGCAACAGTAGGTATTAGCGGAGACAACCGCGTCACCCGCCTGCATATAAATGGAAAAATCGTAGAAGAACTAAATATACAGAAACGCTTTTATAATGGTGGAAAAGATTCCATGAATTACGTTCGTACATTAGTTTTCCCATTACAGGAAACAGGTAACTTCAAAAGTCAGATTACCAATCTGAAAGTCTACCGCCAATAGGACGGATATTGATACAGAAAAGGCTGTCCCGTGTTTCATTCCGGGACAGCCTTTTTATAATCCAGTTATGACAAATGTAACTGCTTTCTTACCAGTATTATTTTATGGATACTCAATAAAGAATAATCGTATCCTTCTCCTGCCTTGTATTTAATCCAAAACTGATAGAGATTTTCCGCAATACCTTCGCTAATTCTTCATCTTTACGAATAGTTCCCGTAAACAGATTATCCCTATTCTTTTTATTCTCGAAACACACTTTCGTATGATACTTCTTATTGATTAAGTTTATCAGTTCACCAAGCGGCTTATCCGTAAAGTTATACTCTTCTTTTCTCCAGTCATATCCTTCAATATCCAACGTCTCGGTTTCAATCGTCTTTGAATCAATATAGTAAGTGATGCGTTGAGCAGGCTTCACCTCTATGGCCTCTTGCCCCGTCACCTGAAAATCTATTTTTCCGGTAAAGAGAGTCACCTCCGCTACTTCATCATCAGACTTTATATTAAATTCCGTCCCTTTGACTTCCACAAGCGCATCTTTGAAATAAACCCTGAAAGGACTGCCTCCTGTCATCTTTTTCACCTCAAAAGACGTTTCTCCCTCTAAGACCACTTTGCGCTCTTTCAAAAAATCGTCCTGATATGAAAGCGTACTTCCCGCAGCGAGCCATACCACCGAACTATCCGGAAGGACATACGTCATACGCGTATCGGCCGGTCCCAAGACTATTGTCTCTAAAGAAGCTCTTGAAGTAATCAGATACCACGTACCTACGACCAGCAAAAGACAAGCGGCGGCAGCCAGAATCCTAAAACCCCGATTATAGCCTGACAATTTTTTCTTTGCAGGTTTGTGATTCCAACATACATCCGTAATGTTGGTCCATATCTCCTCCTCAATTTTTTTGTTTTCAATAGAAGTGCCAAAGAATTTATCCCACTGTCTCAGTAATAAACGGCACACCGGTCCTTCATCCGCTAATTTTATTTTTTCCTCCGGAGTCAGTCCTTTAGAAAACATCTTCTTTACTATTTGTACAAATTCCTTGGCATTCATAATACTTTATTTTTTTAATTGAGATTCAATAGGATCGTCATACTGAGTCTGAAGCTTTACCAATTCCCCTTTCAGTTTTTCAGTTATCTTTTCATAACCGGGCTTCCCAAACAAATTATGCATTTCACGCGGATCTTTTTCAGGTCATACAGCTCCCACGCATCAATATCATTATAAAAATGTATCAGCTTATAGCGTTCGGTACGCACACCATAATGACGTTTCACCGCATGTTCCGCCGGATATTCATAGAAATGATAGTAAAGGGACTTACGCCAGTCCTTAGGACGTTCTCCTTTCAGCAAAGGCAACAAAGATACCCCTGAATATCTTCCGGAATATCTACTCCCGCCATTTCTAAGAAGGTAGGTGCATAGTCTATATTCTGAACCATTTGCGACACTTTTCCTTTCTTGCCATGAGGAAAACGGGCTAACAACGGAGTACGGAATGACTCCTCGTACATAAAGCGTTTGTCAAACCAACCGTGTTCTCCCATATAGAATCCCTGGTCGGAAGTATAAACCACCAATGTATTTTCCAGAAGCCCTTTTTCTTCGAGATACTTCAACACCCGTCCGATATTGCGGTCGACCGAACGAATCACACTCAAATAATCATGCATATAACGTTGATACTTCCACTCCGCCAGTTCCTTGCCTTCCAGTTTCCGGGCTTTAAAATCTTTGATAATAGGGTCATAATAAGCATCCCAGGCAGCTTTTTGTTGCGGATTCATACGCTTATACATAGCGCGTCCATAACCTTCCAATCCAGTTTTTGTATGAATCTCATTTTCTTTATCCGCCATTTTCAGGTCATAGACAAGGTCCATATCCTTGAATATGTTCATCTCCTGTTCGGAAGCAGCTATACGGCCTTCATATTTATCATAGAAATTTTCCGGCAATGGAAACTTCACCTTATCAAACGCTCCCAAGTCACAAGTGTCGGGCATCCATGTACGGTGCGGGGCTTTATGATGCAACAACAGACAGAACGGTTTTTCTTTCTCCCGTTTGTTCTCCAGCCATTCCAGCGCCAAGTCCGTAGTGATATTGGTGGCATACCCTTCTATCTGCACTTTCTTACCATTATCTATAAAATAAGGATTGTAATAATCACCCTGACCAATCAGAATATTCCAATAATCGAATCCCGTGGGATTAGAGGTGAGATGCCATTTACCAACAATAGCAGTCTGATAACCTGCCTTCTGCAACAGCTTAGGGAAGGTCTGCTGGCTTCCGTCAAACCGATGCGCATTATCTATAAAACCATTCTTATGGCTATGTTTTCCCGTCAACATACACGCACGGCTGGGCCCGCTTATAGAGTTTGCCACAAAACTATTGGTAAAGACAACTCCTTCATTGCCGATACGGTCGATATTGGGTGTCTCTATAAAACGGTGATCGTAGGCACTGATAGTCTGAAATGAGTGGTCGTCACTCATTATATACAAAATATTCATAGGCTTCTCAGACGCCCCTTTACTCTGAGCAAAGGAGGGCAATGTTACCAAGGCGGCTACCCTGACAAAAAAATGCAGTGTTTGTTGTTCATCACTATAAAATTAAGTTCGTTATGTAATAAATACATTCATTAATTAAGTTCCCCTTACTGAAAAGGAACAGTTTTAATTTTCTGTATCATAATTTATGGAAAAACGTGCAGCAAAGATAAAAATAAATATCCATAAAATAAGACACTTAGCAAATAATAGAAACAGAATCTGTTTCAAAAAACTTCAAAACAGATTCTGCCTTCATCTTACCGTTAATAGCCCGGATTCTGCACCATTTGCGGGTTATTACTTACCTGATCTACCGGAATAGGCATCAAATAATTCGCCGGAGTACGGAATTCACGAATGTGACTTGTCATTTGTGTATCCTTGAAGAAGTCCTCATCTTTGGTAGCTTCCACATTTAATCCTCTCGGATATACACCAAAGTATTTTTCCCCCAACTTCCAGCGACGAAGATCCCAGAAATTATGAGTCTCCATATAAAGTTCAATCATACGTTCCTGACGTACAATCTGCATCAAACGACCATCGGGGCCTACGGAAGAATAATCTGTCAACGGCTCCTTTGCCTTCGCCCAGGCAGTCAGTACAGGGTCAATGCCGGCACGCTCACGGATTACGTTCAATTTCTTCATGCCTTCAGCCACATAACTAGCATCACCATATCCGACACAAGCCTCTGCATAATCCAGATACAACTCACCCAAACGAATGATAGGCAACGGATATCTCAAAGGAAGGCACGTTGTCCGACTTACGGGCAGCCGATCCCGGATGAACCCCTTTCTTATTCAGATAACCGGTTGGAGAGTAGTTATTTCCTCTGTTCATTTTGCCACTGTTGTCTTCCTTCTTGTACTGTGTCAACCATCTTTTGCGTTGTTTACGGTCGGAACGGTCCATTTTATCCTGATAAGTAATACCTTTGGTACCGTCGGCTACTACATTCTCCGTCTGACATTCGTAAAAGCCATTATGGAAAGATATCCAGGCATAGAAACGCGGCTCACGATGATCGTTCAATTTCAAAGTTATTCCCTCTCCGCGTGTATCATCATCCAGAATAGTAGTCTGAAAACGATTTTCATAGTCATACGTCGGGTCTTGGTCAATCGGAAGACCATTTTCGGTATAGAATCGTTCTACCATTGTCAGAGACGGACCATATCCTCCTCCAAAAGAAAGATAAGGAATGGATTTATTCTGTATGCTATACATTTCTTCCAAGCGGGTATTTGCCCAAAGTACCTCCTTAGTTCCGTTCTTGTCCAGGTATGTAAGACGCAGCTGTCTTTGGATAGGATCTTTCGGATACGGATAGGTGGCTGTACCAATGGCATCATCGCCAACGTAATATAATCTGTATCCGTGATCTTCTGCAAAGTTTATTGCTTCCAAAGCTGCATCGGCAGCTACTTTATATTTCTCTTTACTATATGTTTGAGACATCAATAAGGTGCCGTCATTGTTGGCAAAGTCACTGTAATATTCCGAGTTTCCATTGAATAGAGGAGAAGCAGCATAAAGCAACAATCGGGCCCTCAGCGCTTTGGCAGCTACACTAGTTGCCAGTCCGTAAGAAGATCCCATACGTTCCGTAGGCAATTTCTCCGATACGATTCTAAATTGTTCTGATACCCAGTCCACACATTCGTCATAAGGAGAACGGGCTGCCATCTTGTCATAAGGTGTATTCATATCCGGTAATTCTTTTACCAAGATGATAGGACCATAATGCTGCATCAATACCGAATGATAATAAGCAATCAGAAAATCCGCCTGATTGGCGAAATCATTAATCTTATCATCACTCAATCCCGGAACGGACGCAATATTCTTCTTCAACAGATAACATTGCCGTATACCTTTATACATATTACTGTATGTCGCATCCACATTGCCGATATTTCCTGAAGTATATCCTCCCTGAAAATATAGTTTAATAGGTTCTCCGTTGAAACAGCTTACTATTTCATCTCCTGCATATCCGATAAAAGTATGCGAATTCTGATAAGCAGGCATAAAGGAATAACAGGAATACAGATAGTTCAATGCAGCTTGTTCCGAAGCAAATGCATCTTCTTCATTGGCTGTTTCATTCGGCACAATATCCAGATAATCACATGAGCCCAAGAGACAGCCGGCAAATACGAACGATAACAAAATATTATATATCTTTTTCATTTTATTCAAATTAGCGGTTATTATTAATAGTCATCTGAAAACCAAAGTTGAAAACACGTTGCGTAGGATATTTCAAACCATTACCTCCTCCTTGTTCCGGGTCCCAGTGCTTGAATGGCGAGAAAGTCGCCAGGTTCATGCCACTGACATAGAAACGCATATTCTTGTATGTATAACCTATTTCTGCGTTCTTCAACTTGATAAATGCAGCGTTGCGCAGCCAATAGTCAGAGCGTTGAGTGTTGTTTACACTCGTGTCCCTGGTCAGACGAGGATAAGTGGCGTTGATATTCTGATTGTCGGGAGACCAGCGATCGTCAGCAATCCAAGTCAGGACATTACGCAAACTGTTGTCTCCGAACGGATGAAAATCACTCATAACCAATGAAACCTTTGCAACTCCCTGGAAGAAGAAAGAGAAATCAAGATTCTTCCAGCGTATAGAAGGGCCGAAACCATATACAATCTCCGGAACGGTAGGATTCTTCGCCCATACCCAGTCAGAAATATCCACGATATCATCATCATAACCATAAAGTTTGGAGATATTCACATACTTGATATCACCGGCACTAAGATTTCCTCCGATCTGCTGGTTAGAGTTTTTCACATCATCCGGATCTTTGAAAAGACCGTCGGAAATCATAATACTAGGAATATTTGCACTCTGCCCTACTTTTGACTGGAAAGCATATTTCGGAGATTCATCGTATTTTGTAATCTCATTATGAGCATACGTAAATGTCCCTTTGAAACTGATAAACCAGTCCTTACCTATTTTCTTATTGAAATCTGCCGCAAAGTCGAAGCCTTGATTCTTCATGGCTGCCAAGTTTCCGAACACCTTTGTTCCTGCTGTTCCCAGATATTGAGGAATCGTACCTCTCTCCTGAAATATATCAGTACGGGTTTCGTGGAAATAGTCCATTGTCAGGTTCAATGAGTTAAACAACTGCAAATCCAAACCTACATTGACTTTCTTACCCACTTCCCAAGTAACCTCCGGATTACCATAACGGGAATATACAGGACCTTTATAAGTTATATCACCATCCAGCCCGGTAGTATATCCGGTACCTGTCAGATTGATTGTCGGCATATACACAAAACGTGCCCCACCAATATTGTCATTACCAACAAGCCCCCCACGAAGCACGAATCTTCATGTTAGAGAAAACATTCTTCAAAGGTTCAAAGAACGCTTCCTCACTGATGTTATATCCCACTGCAATAGAAGGGAAGAATCCCCAACGGTGTCCTTTGGCAAAATTCTCGGAACCATTGTAACCCATATTCACTTCCGCCAGATATTTCCCGTCGTAAGCATACGAAAGACGGGCAGCAACACCTTGTTTACGTTTGGGAAGTGCAGCAATCAAGTCGCCACTGAATAATTGAGTCACCAGTTCATCCTGATTATAGATAAACATGGCATTCACATCATGCTTTCCAAATGTACGGTTGTAGTCCATGATAGCCTGGAAATAGAATCGGCGGTCGCCCGAGTTGGCAACACCCGGTTTCAAGTCCGTAGATACTTCTCCACCGCTTTCATTCTGAAGTCTGGTGACAAAAGAATACACTCCATTATCATCTACCGAGAAATCCTGTAAATGGTATTTGTTCCAACCTGCGGAAGCACTGTTAGTAGTACTTGACCAGTTCTTGAAAGAGGCCAATGCCTTAAATCTAAGTCCCTCGGTAATAAAATTCAGTTTCTGCTCAAACTCCAATGCCGCCACTACCGTGCTCCGGAAATTATCCTGATAGCCGGATGCAAGCTGTGCCACCGGATTCTGTTGCTGTCCCGGTTTCAAGCGGTCATTCACACCCCACTTGATATGTGTAGTAACACCATCGTCAGGGAAATAGACTGGAGCTTCCACCGGACTTGTATTGATAGCTCCCGCAAACAGATCGTTCATACTGATGTTGGGTTGCTTCGTTTTTCTCAGCTGCACATTCAAGCGCAAAGAAAGACGTGAATCCTTACCCAAATATGCATTAATGTTATTCTGAAATGAATAACGCATCACATTAATGTTATTATTATAGGAGAAAAAGTCTTTGGAACGATTCTTAATCATACCTGTCTCGTGATTGACCGTGACACTTGAGAAATAATCCACTCGTTTGCCGCCTCCCCGGATATTAACATTGAAATTCTGGTTAAATGCCTGATCCTTAAAAAGCTCGTCATACCAGTTGACATTCGGATAAGCATACGGATTTAATCCAGCACGCGTTCCGGCAATTTCTTCTGCCGAATAGGGAGATTCGGTAGAGCCGCCGTTCAACAAAGATTCATTGAACAAATCCATGTAAGTGGCTCCGTCGACAAACTTCGGCTTACTTGTCGGACTTGTGATCTGTCCTTCCACACGGAAATTGATAATCGGCTTATCAATATTACGACCGGATTTAGTGGTAATAATCATAACGCCATTAGCCCCACGGGTACCGTACATTGCCGTAGCAGTAGCGTCTTTCAAAATAGAGAAGCCATCAATGATTTCCGGGTCAAGATTATCCAAATCACCGGAGGATATTTCCACTCCGTCCAATATAATCAGCGGATTGGTTGCTCCGTTCATTGTAGAAATACCGCGAATATAAAAATCCGATCCATCCGCTCCCGGTTGTCCGGTACGCTGAACAGCAATAACACCAGCCAATCGTCCGGCAAAAGAATTGGAAAGAGAAGCCGAAGGAACCTGTAGTTCCGCCGGGCGGATTGCCTGTACGGAACCTACCATACTAGCCTTTTTTTGTCCGCTGCCATAAGCAGTGACCACCACTTCTTCCAACTGCTTTGCATCTTCCACAAGTTCTACAAGAAGTACCTTGCCGTTGACCACTTTCACTTCCTTGGTTTCATATCCGATATATGAAATGACAAGCACATCTCCGGGAGTGGCCTTAATCGTAAACTTTCCGTCCATATCGGTAATCACTCCGCTGTTCACGTCTTTTACCCGTACAGTTGCTCCTACCACCGATTCTCCGGACCTCGCATCTACTACACCTCCTACAATCTCTACTTTTTTCTGCTGTGTGCTTGCTGCCTTCTTTTCCAATTTCAAGATGATATCATCTCCCATAATTACATAACTGATACCACTTCCGGCAAATACTTCTTTCAACACATCCGAGATTTCTCCTTCACAATCCAGATTTTTACTCGGTAATGCATCAAGGTCACTCGGATTGAAGAAAAACTTAAAATTAGAACTGGATTCGATAATCTTAATGGCTTGTCTCAAAGTTATCGACTGTCCTTTTACTGTCACTCTCCCTTGCGCAGCACTCAACGTCAAAGGGAAAAATAAGATTAATAACACGATAAGCCTCAAATGCCATCGACTACACATACTTTCTTTCATGATTACAATTTAAAATTAAACAAAGTTTTTCATACACATAGATTTTGCAAAATCAATAAATTCTCTAGTTTATAATACAATATACTCAAACTGGCTCTTTCATTTTCCTTAACTTTACGCCAATTCGGGATTCATGCATTATATATTAAATACATCTAACCCATTTCTACCCCTTACTCAAATCTGCATTTTATTATTTTTTTTTCGAAAAGATGTGTTTTTGAATTATTCTTCATATCTTCGCTCTTTGAAATCCTCATTAAATCATAAGATGAATGACCAAGAAGCAATAGTATTACTAAAATCAGACAGCCACGAAGCTTTTGAGTACTTGTATAAAGTATATGGCGGACAAGTATATAATTTTAGTAAACTATATATCAATTCATCTGAAGATATTAAAGAAGTAGTACAGGAAGTGTTTGTCAAGCTATGGGAAGCGCGTTCTTTTTCTAAGAGAAGATGAGAACTTCAGAGGATTTTTATTTATCGTCACCCGGAATCTTATCTTTAACCGCCAGAAAAAAAACATTTAATGAAAACTTCTATAAACTGTCTGTTTTAAGTGCTTACGAGCAGTCGAACATTGATTCCTACAATATAGAAGAAGAATTGCAGGCTAAAGAATTAAACAATTATATTGACAAGATTATTGAAGAACTTCCACCGAAGCAACAGGAGATATTTATTTTGAGCAGAAAAGAAAACCTAAGTCATAAAGAGATTGCCGAATTGCTGAATATCAGCGAGCGAACAGTAGAGGTTCATATAGCCAGAGCTATCCGGCACATTAAATCCCGGCTGGAATACCTGATCGCCCTCCTGGGAGTAATGGACTTACTTAATTGAAATAGGTCGGCTACCATTCTTTTATTTCTTATTTTGAGCAATACGGTTATTGCCGACCTGCGACTTCACAATTATTCCACTTCCGTTCTTGCTACATTTAATACATTCCTTCCGCAATTTCCTTTCTTTCAGGTCAAAGATCAGATTCGGATTAAAGTGTTGTCCGTTGATACGGGTTTCAAAATGCACGTGTTCGGTGGTAGCACGACCGGTACGTCCTGTCAGACCGATAGGTTGCCCGGCTTTTACGACATCACCGCTCCGAACCAGATTCTTACAGTTATGGCTATAAATGGTTTCCAGCCCGTTCGCATGACGGATTACTACCAAATTTCCGTATGCATAATAAGGTTTCGACATCCGTACCACTCCATCAAAAGCAGCACGAATCGTATCATTAGCACAAGTCTTGATATCTGCCCCCGAATGTCCCCCACGAGTACCATAAGCAGAAATGACCTTACCACCCGGCAGAGGGAAAGCATATTCATGCTCCTTCAACGAGTCCAAATGCAGGTATATATGATTACCTTTAGCAAACAATCCGGGAGTAGCCACACGGATATGGTTTACCTCCCTGAAAGAAAAAGAGGGTTTGTCTTGTGCGTTCGCAATCATCGGAAAGAATAAGACGAATAATAGTATGAGAATGTCTTTCATGTATTTTTCGTTTTCAATCAGAATACTCCCCTGATTATTCAAAAAGATAAGTTCGCTGCTATCTGATTCTGCATATTCGTTCAGCAATGACTGAATCATCTCAGCAGCTTCTTTCAGGCCTTTTTTTCCATTATAACCATTGACGATTGCTAAAATATGGGTAGTACCGAGATTCATTTTAGTCCGTTCGTTATCACTGGTAGGCGTACCGATACCACCCGACGCATCACGATAAACGGGCAATCCTTCGATATTCAACACACCCTTTCCGATACCTTCAAACGGTTCCCCTGCTTTGCCGATACCCAATTCAAGATATGCGCCTTGTATTTTATCCGCGTCAAAACCACCGATAGAATGTCCCGTCCGAAGAGAAACTAAGTTGATGAGATCTACCAGAGTATCAATCTGGTACAGAGGAATTCCGCGCATCAGGCGACGACGCAAAGCTTCCGCCGACGGACGGTAACGTCCGGGATCTTTACCACAACGTTTGTAGGCTTCGCGGGTGGCAGCTATGACAGGCTGATGTTTGATGTCTTCTATCTGTGTAGTAGTAGTCAGTTCTTCGGTGAAAGCATTGATTTCCTTCCAAAGTCCTTCGCAGTAAGCTGTATTCTTCACTGCAGCATACACGGCGGCTCCGGCAAAAACCGGACAAGCATCTTTGATCTCCTGTGATACTTTTATTTCAAACATAACTTATTATAAACCAATCATCGGCATCCCAACAATTACAAATGCCGATTATTACTTTCTAATCATTATTCCCGACAAAATACGACCGGAATCTATTCCCAGTCTACGTGCAGAGAAGAATTCATCATGATGAATATAGGTACAGATTCCGGCTACTTCAATTTGCCCGGCAGGAATTCCGGCATAAAGCAATTCACTCCGGTTGGCTTCCCACAGATCAATATGGTGTTTGCCTGTCTTCCTCTTTTTTGTAGAGATAATGGACATATCAAAACCACTTTCTTTGAATGCTTCATAAACCTCATCACCTACTTCAAATGATTCGAGTGAAATACTCGGACCGATACAGGCCACTACGTCAGCACCCCGGGTTCCGAAATTCCGGCTCATGTGTTCCATTACACTACTGACAATATGCTGCACCGTGCCTTTCCAACCGGCGTGAACGGCAGCCACCACTTGCAGCCTTCTGTCATATAGTAACACGGGTACACAATCCGCAGTCGTAACACAAACACAATATCCCGGCACATTGGTAATCAAGGCATCAATGCCTCTCAAAAGTGTTCGTCTCACTTCTAATGACTCCTTAAAGAACGATTCGTCAACGACCAGACTCGCACTACCATGCTTTTGCTCCGGAATAACTAATTCTTTAATTTGATGTCCCGTTATCTGAAATAACTTATTCTGATTACAATTCACATTGATACATGAATCCTTGGTATAAGGCGAGCAATTAAATGAGCCATATGTTCCCTCACTGACACCTCCATGACGTGTTGTAACAAAATGAGCTACTTCGGGGTATACCGTCAATGACTTATATCCCTTCAGCTCTTTATCTTTTGTAAGTGAAATCATTTTTCCTCCCAATCCTCTTCTTCGTATTCGTAATCAATGTCCTCATCGTCATCATCCGCTTCCTCCTCATATTCATAGACGATGTCTTCATCTTCGCCCATGTCTTTGAGTTCCTGTTGCAGACGGGTCACGTCCTTCGGACGGTGAACGATGTCCTCTATCTTATTGCTTTCCTTGTTCAGTTCTTCCCAAAGCATGTCTTTCAACACCGAGATTCCCAAACCGGAAACAGAAGAGATGAACACGTGCGGAACACCCGCGGGCAATGTCGGTTCTATCTCGTCCATCAGCTCCTGATCGAGCATATCGCTCTTTGTGATAGCCAGCACACGTTGTTTGTCCAGCATTTCGGGATTAAAAGTACTCAACTCATTCAGTAGGATTTCATATTCCTTGCGGATATCATCACTATCCGCAGGAACCATAAACAGCAATAATGAGTTTCGTTCGATATGGCGCAAAAAACGTAATCCCAGTCCCTTACCCTGACTCGCTCCTTCAATAATCCCCGGTATATCCGCCATTACGAATGATTTACCGTCACGATAGGAAACGATGCCCAAGTTCGGTTCGAGCGTAGTAAACGGATAATCGGCAATCTTCGGTTTAGCAGCCGAAATAGCAGAAAGCAACGTAGACTTTCCCGCATTCGGGAAACCTACCAGACCAACGTCTGCCAGGAGCTTCAGCTCCATGATAACTGTCATTTCCTGCATTGGCTCGCCCGGCTGCGCAAAACGCGGCGCCTGACGGGTTGCCGTCTTGAAATGCCAGTTGCCCTGACCACCGCGACCGCCTCTCAACAAAATTACTTCCTGCCCGTCTTCGGTCACGTCACAAAGGTACTCCCCTGTTTCGGCATTATAAACTACCGTTCCGCAGGGTACTTCTATTATTTTATCCGCACCGTCTTTTCCGAAGCTACGTCCTTTGCTCCCCGATTCACCATGACCGGCCATTGCATGACGGTCATACTTCAAGTGCAGCAATGTCCAGTAATTACGGTTACCGCGCAAGATGATATGACCTCCTCTTCCACCATCGCCCCCGTCAGGACCTCCGTTAGGACAATATTTCTCGCGCCTCATGTGCGTAGAGCCTCTTCCGCCCTTACCCGAGCGACAGTATATCTTTACGTAATCAACAAAATTCGATTCAGCCATACTTTTCTAATAATATTATTATAACTTGTCTATTGCTTCGCAGATTTCAGCGAAGATACCTTCCATAGTACCCAGACCGTTGATGTGTTGGTATTTCTTTTCGTTCTTGTACCAGTCGATCAGTGGAGCAGTCTGTGAATGATATACATGCAGACGTTTCTTTGATTGTTTCTTCGTTATCATCAGCACGACCGGAATCCTTGCCACGTTTAATCAGACGTACCATCAGTTCTTCTTCCGGCACATCCAGGTCAACCATTACAGAAACATCCTGTCCTCTTTCTGCCAACATCTTCTTTAATGCTTCAGCCTGTGCAATTGTTCTGGGGAAACCGTCGAAAATCACACCTTTGCTATCCTTGAAGCTGTCGAATACGCTAGCCAGAATATCAATCATCAATTCATCCGGAATCAACTGACCTTGGTCGATATAACCTTTAGCAGTTTTACCCAGTTCTGTGCCGTTCTTGATTTCAGCACGCAATACATCTCCTGTTGAGATGTGATTGATTCCATACTTTTCTACAATACGTTCGCTCTGTGTTCCTTTTCCTGAACCCGGAGCACCGAAAATTACAATGTTCAACATCTTTTTTACCTAAAAATTAATTTGTATTTGAATTTAGTCTACTACTGTATAAATATCGGGATAATTTCGCCCGAAACCGTCATAATCCAATCCGTATCCCACGATAAAGTCGTTCGGAATTTCCATCGCTACATATTCAATGTTGAGGTTTACCTTCAGTTTTTCCGGTTTCACCAATAATGAAGCGATATGGATAGCTTCGGGATTGCGTGTACCTAATGTTTCGAGCAGTCGCTGCATAGTCAGCCCCGTGTCTACAATATCTTCTACGATAACAACCGTACGTCCGGCAATGTCCTCGTTCAGTCCGATTACTTCTTTGATAACTCCGGTGGAAGTCACTCCCTGATAAGAAGCCAGCTTGACAAACGATATTTCGCAAGGGATTGTGATGTGTTTCAGCAAGTCGGCCGTAAACATAAACGAACCATTCAACACGCTGAGGAATAGTGGGTTCTTATCTGCCAAATCGCGATTGATTTCGTTCGCCACGCGAATCACTTCTTTCTGAATATCTTGTTCTTTAATGGAAACAGTGAACTGCTTGTCTTTTATCTGAATGCTATCCATAACCGGTTATTTTAAAAAAGTTGTCGCAAAAATACAATTTTTATTCCACTCTGTACATCTTCTTCTGCAATTTCTTTGAAAGAAGAAGCAGAATCGGTGAGATAGTTAGCGATGTTCCTCCATTAAGCAGTCCACAGAATATCCCTTTATGAAATAAATAAAAAAGCTATTTAACAGCCTATCGGATAAGAATAAATAGACAATAAAAAGAATAGCCGGAAAGAAATAAGAGTAATCATATTTTAGACGCAAACACCCCCACTGATCCACTTCATTAAATTTTTAGTCGGGTAGATAATAAAGCGGATCCCACCTTAAATGTACATTGGTTTCCACCTTAGCCAAAAGTAAATTCAACATTCTCAATGCTGGCAAAAAGCATTCCTTCCCTTTTCCTCAGAAAGATCTTGCTTTCTCGGGCCAGCCAACCAATAGCAAGAGCTACGTCTTCAAACGTCAAACTTAATTCACGGCACAAATCGAACATTGAAAGTTCACCTTTTTCATTTAAGATGCGCCATACTTTCCCGGCATTCAAGCCAATTTTTGTCTTTTCCATCATGCAAACTTTAGAAGATTAAACAATCCGTTATCTATGATTTAATCATTGTGAGCACAGGAAAATAATGTGATGCACATTATCTATCTACAAAGATAACATTTTTCTCGAAAAAAGCAAATAATCAGCACCATAATACTCAATTCTCCTACTATCTCCGACACTGACTGAAGCGCTTCTTCGTCATCCTTGTGCGAACAGGCTATATCTTATGTCCGGTACATTCATAGAGAAGTTACTCCCCATTAAATGTAAACTTGCTGAAAAGTTTCACTTCATGCATTACAATCTATAATCAAAGTTTGCGTTTATAGTTCTTCGCCTGTCAACAGGAACTTTGCTACCTATACAAAACAACTTTACTTTCCATAAAGAAGAATTTTCCGACCTATCTCCTGTAACTCATCTATCTATGATTAACACGTTTTTCTTCCCACAACAAACGGGAAAAGTCAGAAGAATCATGTACATTTGTAATCCGAAAACTAAAAGAACATCGCAATGAAAATATTTCCAAGCAGCAGTATCAAGAAACTGGACGCATATACCATTGAGAACGAGCCGATTGCCTCAATAGACCTCATGGAACGTGCCGCAACCGCACTGACAAAAGCCATAATGAACAGGTGGAGCCGGGAAACTCCCGTCACCGTATTTGCCGGACCGGGCAACAACGGTGGAGACGCCCTCGCCGTGGCTCGTATGCTATCCGAAAAAGGATATAAAACAGAGGTATATCTCTTTAACACGAAAGGTGAACTCTCCCCGGACTGCCAGACCAACAAGGAACTGGTGGAAATGGCAGAGGAAGTGACATTCCACGAAATCAGCACCCAATTCGTCCCTCCCACCCTGACACCGGACCATTTGGTTATCGACGGGCTTTTCGGTTCAGGCCTGAACAAACCGTTGAGCGGCGGATTCGCAGCCGTAGTGAAATACATCAATTCCTCTCCTGCTATGGTAGTAGCCATCGACATTCCTTCCGGACTGATGGGAGAAGAAAATACATTCAACGTAAAAGCTAATATTATCCGCGCCGACGTAACTTTCAGTCTGCAGCTGCCGAAGCTCGCTTTCCTTTTTGCTGAAAACACCGAATATGTAGGCGAATGGGATTTATTGAATATCGGATTGAGCGAAGAGGGTATTGAAGAGACGGAAACAAACTACGAGATGCTGGAAATAGAAGAAATCCGTTCACTCATCAAACCACGCCAACAGTTTGCCCACAAGGGGAATTTCGGTCATGCCCTCCTGATTGCCGGCTCGAAAGGTATGGCGGGTGCATCGGTATTGGCAGCTCGTGCCTGTCTCCGTTCGGGAGTAGGACTGCTGACTGTACACGCACCGATATGCAACAACGACATTCTTCAAACCTCCGTCCCCGAAGCCATGGTAGAAACCGATGTCAACGAAACCTGTTTTGCCGTACCTACCGACACGGACGACTATCAAGCAGTCGGCATCGGCCCGGGACTGGGAAGAAGCGAGGAAACGGAAGCTGCCCTATTGGAACAACTGGAACATTGCCAGACTCCCGTAGTAGTGGACGCTGACGCACTCAACATCCTGGCCAACCACCGCCACACACTGACACACCTGCCGAAAGGTTCTATCCTCACCCCGCACCCGAAGGAACTGGAACGGCTGACCGGTAAGTGTCAGGATTCATACGAACGACTGACCAAAGCCTGCGAACTGGCTCATGCCGCCAACGTACATATCATCCTGAAAGGCGCCTATTCCGCCATTATCACCCCCGGCAGGTAAATGTTATCTTCAACCCAACCGGAAATCCGGGAATGGCAACCGGAGGTAGCGGTGATGTATTGACCGGAGTAATCCTAGCACTGCTAGCCCAAGGTTACCTCGCCGAGGATGCAGCTAAAATCGGTACTTACATCCACGGACTGGCCGGAGATTTCACCCAGAAAAAGCAGGGGATGATCGGACTGATTGCCAGCGACATCATCACCTGTCTGCCTACGGCATGGCGACTTGTAAGCGAATAAAAGTTAAGAACTTACAGTTTTTTCAATAACTTCATTAACTTTGTTTTCAAAACCAGTTAAAAAGAACCGAATATGAAAAAGTTGATTATAGCAGCAGGACTACTTATGACAACGTCCGCCTATGCACAAACCGAAGTACTGACAGGGGTTACCCGAGGAAAAGACTATGGAGTGGTTTACAGTCTTCCCAAAACCCAAATAGAACTCGAAATAAAAGCCAACAAAGTCAACTATACTCCGGGAGAATTCAGTAAATACGCAGATCGTTATCTGCGACTGACCAACGTATCTGCCGAGCCCGACGAATATTGGGAACTGAACAGCGTAAAAGTTAAATCAGTAGGAGTCCCTAACAGCGAAACGACTTACTTTGTCAAACTAAAGGATAAAACAGTAGCCCCTCTCATGGAACTGACTGAGGACGGAATTGTGAAATCAATCAACGTCCCTTACAGCAAGAGTAACGAGATTAAAAAAGCTGCTCCCGTCACTCCCGCCACCGTAAAAGCGAATCCTCGTGATTTCCTTACCGAAGAAATCCTAATGGCCAGCTCCACCGCCAAAATGGCCGAACTGGTAGCCAAAGAGATCTATAATATCCGCGAAAGCAAAAATGCCCTTTTACGCGGCCAAGCGGACAACACTCCTTCGGACGGCGCCCAACTCAAAATCATGCTCGACAATCTGAACGCACAGGAAGACGCCATGACCAAGATGTTCTCGGGCACACGTGACAAAGAGGAAAAGACATTTACGATCCGACTTACACCGGATAAGGAACTGAATAACGAAGTTGCTTTCCGTTTCTCTAAAAAGCTGGGGGTAGTTGCCAACAACGACCTGGCCGGCACTCCTTTCTATATCACTCTGAAAGACTTGAAAACAGTCAAAATGCCACAAGACGACGGGAAGAAGAAAAAAGAACCGGAAGGAATTGCCTACAACGTCCCCGGACAAGCGCAAATCACGCTGACCGACGGCAAAAAGAAACTGTATGAAGGAGAAGTACCTGTAACGCAATTCGGCATTATCGAATACTTGGCTCCGGTATTGTTCAACAAGAACTCAACTATCAAGGTGTATTTCGACCCGAATACCGGCGGACTTCTTAAAGTAGACCGGGAAGAAGGGAAATAATGAAACTCTAAAAAGAAAAGAATATGGGCGGTGAAGGACACATGCTCGACATGATACGTCGGCTTAGCGAAGGAAGAGAAGCCTCCCGCCTGCGTCGCGAGCGAAACAACGAGAAGCTAAAACATTTAAACCGTAGCAACGAACATTACCCGTTGCCCAATACCACGTCGGAAGAAATGGAACGTATCATCCGTGATTCCGAGAAGAAAAAGGAACGGGACAACAGCTACTTCGTATGGGGGACACTGATTATCATGGGCGTCCTGATTGCAAGTGCCGTTATACTATGGGCTATCTTTATTAAATAATTTATTCCCCGCAGAGTAACACAGAGCCTTTTAATCTTACCGTAAAGAGAGGATTCAGTGAGACACTGTGTTACTCTGTGGGGAAATGAAATTTTATAAAACCGTCTTTCTGTAACTGATAAAGATAAGTAGATACACGTGACTCGTAGCCTGCTTCATTCTGAAAATGGTCTGCGAGTTTTTCTATGATTTCACGCACCGTCTGTTTCCCGTCAATCAGTTCCCATACAGCCGTACCGTGTTCTTCCAATTTCACATGAAGTTCTTTCGACATTCCTTTCGGCACAAGGAAGCGTTGCATCCACGGATATTTAAAACGGGGAAAGGAGAGCACAATTGTCTCCCCTTCCCTTTCTGCTGTAATATGTTCACTGCGACAGGGAATGACCTCTAACAGGTTGATTTTCTCTTTCGCTGCCATACTTTGATCTCCTTATTTCAAGAATATTATATTGAGTCTTTAATATTATACCGATTCTTTTTTAATATTAGCTTCTTCCAGGCCATAACCTTTTTTCCTGTTCTCTGCCTTCAACATCAAAGATACAATCAACGCAAGCACACCGAAGATAGCAAAAATAGCCATAGGTAACGTGTAATCATACGTCTGCGCACCGTCTACCACCGGCCCCTTGCAATAAGAGTTCAGCACCCAACCGATCAGCAAAGGCACCCCCATCAATCCCCAGTTCTGTACCCAGAAAATCAATGCATAAGCCGTACCCAACTGTTTCTCAGGAATAATCTTCGGAACGGAAGGCCACATAGCTGAAGGAACCAATGAGAAAGCGAAGCCTAACACAATCATAATGATCGTGGCAAACCACCACACATTCAGGATAGGAAGTGCAAACATAGTATGCACGAATATCAGCATCACTGCACCAATAGTCATCAACGTGGCACCTTTGCCGATACGGTCATACAGAGAACCGAACAACGGAGTCAGGATGATCGCACCGATCGGTAACAATCCCGGGATCGTCCCCGCCAATTTCGGGTCTACATTATATTTCTGTACCATTAAGTCCGCCGCATACTTAATAAACGGGAATACAGCCGAATAGAATAATACGCACAACAATGCAATCAGCCAGAACCCCTTGTTAGTAACGATATATACGATATCTTTCATACGGAAAGGTTCTTCGGGTTCAAGCCCTTGTGCGTCAAGTGAAGCATCCAACTTCTTATCATAGAATGTGTAAATAAAGAAAGCAATCGTACCTACACAAAGCATAACCAGGCAGAAAAGAATCGGCGCGGGAATATTGGTATGAAAAGCACCTGCCTCGTCAGTAGATCCGAAGAAGTCAGCCAAAGGTACTGTCAGCACCATTGCCAGAGTTGTTCCGATACGTGCCGTAGCCATTTCAAGTCCCATAGCCAACGCCATTTCCTTGCCCTTGAACCATTTCACTATAATCTTAGAGACGGTAATACCGGCAATTTCCACACCTACACCGAAGATAGACAGGGCTGCAATAACCATTAAGATAACGAATAATAAGTACATTTTTAGTTATTTTGAATTAGCGTTAATAATCAATTTCTCCAAAAATCTGATTTGGTCTGCAAAGTAAGCATTTTTTTTTGGATATTTCAAGCTTAATTTTTTAATTATTTCAAGAGCTTTTGAATATCGTTGCTGTTTAACATAGATTTTGGCCAAAGTTTCCGTAAAACAGCTGTCATCTTCTTCCTCTGCCGCACTCACTTCTTCCGAAGGAGTAACAGAGATTTCCGCTGATCCTCTTTTTAAAGGTTTCACAGAGAGGAGCCTCACTTTCGCTCTTTTCAATAAAATCGTCTATCAGTTCGTATCCTTTCAACTTCGGAGCGACTTCTTCCGATTCGGCAGCAGTCGTATTGTCTTCCAACAGATAAGTTGTATAGTCCATTGAATAGTCGAAAGTTGTCTGACCGGCCACCTCCTCCGGCACCGTAGACAGAAAAGCGTCAATCAACGCCAGGGTGCGGTCTACCGAAGGCTCGTTTTTCAGCACTTCCGTAAGGGGCACTCCTTTCTTACGGGACTGGACGGCAAACCGGTCACCTTCGATCAACTGAAACAGTTTCCGGCGATCGGCAATGTACAGAACCGCTTTCCGCAGTTCCGCGCCAAAATTAATATCATGGAGAATATATAGGTTCTTTAGATACAACAGGCGAAGCGACTGAAAATACGGATACCGCGCGAGCATATTGCGCAACTCATACAAAGTATCCCTATCCAGCGTTTCAGGGTGCTGAATCCATTGTTGAAAGTTAACAGAAGTCATTTATATTACCAGTTTGCTACAGTTGCATTAAAAATTTGGTCGGTGATCTCTTTAGACATTTCAGCAATCAATCCGTCCTGTACAGCCGTCAGCAACTGACTGGAATCATAGGTACGGAAAGCTGAAAACTGTTGTTCGAAGTCTTCGGCGTGGTTTGTGTTGTTGACAAAGCGTACATTCACCGTAATGGTCAGTTTCGTCTCTGAAGAATAACCGTCAGCGGATACAGCCTGGTTGTATTGATTGTAGCCTGTAATTTCTCCGTCGATCTGCAAATCCGCGTTCTGATTCGGCTTCAGCAGTTGCAGCCGGGTCTGACGGATGAAGATATCTTTCAGGTCCTCATTGAATTTGGTTGCCAACGGAGCATATACATACTCCGACTTGATCGGGAAGTCGGCAATCGAAATGGTTTTCACCTTATCATAATTGATAGACGAACCATTAAACTTATAGGAAACAGTACACGCAATGACTACCAACGGTAATGCAAGCAGTAGCGCAACGCGTGGCGTTATCTTTTTAATCCAGTTCATATTCTTTTATTTTTCTATAAAGCGTACGTTCGGAAATCTTCAGATCCCGGGCGGCACCTTTCCGTTTTCCATGATGTTTCTCCAGTGCTTTACGTATCATTTCCTTTTCAACTTCATCCAGTGCCAAGTTTTCTTCTACATATTCTTCCGTATCCTGAATATCATCATCGTCGTCTTTCGGACAGACAGTTGCCTGCTGCATCGGATGAATAATGGCAGGCACCGAAGGCTGGTTTGCCGTTGTCACTACCGGAGTAGCGACGACTTGCCCTACTTGCCCCATTTGTGCCACCTGCCCTGCACGTTCCGCCATCAGGTTGTGCACCATCTTCTTCAGCTCCGCCACTTCCTGGCGCATATCGAACAGAACGGAATAAAGAATTTCCCGTTCGCTCTCAAAGCTTTTGCTCTCCCGTGTTCCCAGCAATGCCGGCAGACGTTGTACATTCTGTGCGGGAAGATAGGTTTGCAGAATAGCTGCCGTAATCTCCCTGTTCGTCTCGATAATAGATATCTGCTCGGTGATATTCTTCAACTGGCGCACGTTTCCGGGCCACGGATAAGCAAGAAGTTCTTTCTTCGCATCCTCCGTCAACTGAATGGCCGGCATCCGGTACTTTGCCGCAAAGTCCGCCGCAAATTTACGGAACAACAAAAGCACATCGTCTCCCCGCTCACGCAAAGGAGGGATCTGAATAGGCACCGTATTCAACCGATAATATAAATCTTCACGGAAACGTCCTTCTGCAATCGCTTGTGTCAGATTGACATTGGTAGCTGCCACAATACGACATCCGTCTTTTGCACTTTGGACGAACCTACTTTGATAAACTCGCCACTCTCCAACACACGGAGCAAACGTGCCTGGGTAGGCATCGGCAACTCCCCTACTTCATCAAGGAAAATAGTACCACCGTCGGCTTCGCCAAAATACCCTTTCCGTTCACCAATCGCACCGGTAAATGCTCCTTTCTCATGGCCGAACAATTCCGAGTCGATCGTCCCTTCGGGGATCGCTCCACAGTTGACAGCAATATACTGTCCATGCTTTCTCCGGCTATATTGATGAATAATCTGCGGAAAACTTTCCTTTTCCGACTCCACTTTCTCCGGTAATCAGCACAGACAAATCGGTAGGAGCTACCTGAATGGCAACATCTATGGCGCGCGACAATGCTTCGGTATTACCTATAATACCGAAACGTTGTTCACTTGTTGTATCTCTGCTCTCGTCATCACTCGTATTAATCTTCGTCTACTGTATCCAGCTTCAGTTTATCACTATCGTCACGTTTCTCGTAATACTGTTTACGCAACGGATTGGCACGAGCCACTTTCTCCCGCTGACGATTACGGAACACATCGATGGCAACATAGATTGCCTGACGGAACGAGTCCTCGCTCGCCAGTCCCTTGCCTGCAATATCGTATGCCGTTCCATGAGCCGGAGAAGTACGTACTACCGGCAGGCCTGCCGTATAGTTCACTCCGTCTTCCATAGCCAAGGCCTTGAACGGAGCCAGCCCCTGATCGTGATACATCGCCAGGATACCGTCAAAATGAGTATAATTGCCTGATCCCATAAAGCCGTCGGCCGCATAAGGACCGTAGCAAAGGATTCCCTTCTCCTCCATTTCTTTCATGGCAGGGATAATCACTTCCTGTTCTTCCATTCCCAACAAACCACCGTCTCCGGCATGAGGATTGAGAGACAGCACCGCAATACGCGGAGCGCCGATACCGAAATCCTGTTTCAGGCAACGATGGAATATCATCAGTTTCTCCTGAATCAGTTCCTTCGTAATCGTAGTCGCGATCTCTCTGACAGGGATATGTGTCGTCACTAGAGCCACCCGGAAGTCATTCTTCATCAGAATCATCAATGACTTATCCGTTGCCCAGACGCTCTTCGATATACTCCGTATGTCCGGGGAAGGAGAACTCTTCCGACTGGATTGTATGTTTGTTGATCGGAGCTGTCACAATTACGTCAATCAGCCCCTCACGATAGTCTTCGATAGCCCGTTCCAAAGCGCCCAATGCGGCCTTACCGGCTTCGGGGTCAGGTTTGGAAAACTCCACTTTCACTTCATCATCCGTACAGTTCACTACGCTCAAGCGGTTGCATCCCGCTTCGGAAGCCGTATTGATAATACTGAAGTTAGTCTGCACATCCAAAGCCTTGCGGTGATAAGCAGCGACTTTCGGTGAACCGTAGATAATAGGAGTACATAATTCCAGCATGGTAGGATCCGAGAATGTCTTTAAAATCACCTCATAGCCTACCCCGTTAATATCTCCTTGGGTGATGCCGATTCTTATTTTGTTATCTTCCATGTTTTTATTTATTAGTTTGTTCCGCTTCCTTAGATGCTTCTCCCAATGGAATCTGATTCTGCTGAACTTCATTCGGAAGTTTCAGTGTATACAGAGATGCTTCCATCTGGCGTACCAGGTTGCGTTTCATTTTATCAGGTGAATAAACAAATATTTCTGCTGTAATAATTCGTTGGTTTTTCTCGTCCAGACGAGTGTGAGAGACATACGGGCCACCCATAAAGTCGCCCTTCATACGCCACAGGCCACGTGCTTCCATTGTGTAGCTGTTCTGCACATTGATCGGACGGACATCGGTCAGCAAACTATCGGTTGACATATAAACGCCTTCCTTGAATCCGGGGATATTGGCTTTCATCACGGAGTCACGTTTGTGCACAAAATATTCTTTGGTAAACGTATCCTTGTCAGTGTACGGATAAGAGTACATCACAAAGTTACGGTCGGCAGTACCTGTATTGGTGGAAGCCCAGAAGAAATCTTTTCCGGTCTTTGAATTAGCCAGTTCGGCAGGCAACCAGATATCGCAACCAAATAAGCTATCCACTTTCTGTGAGATGAAATTGCTGTGCTTTTCTTCCAACATGGAAATCTGACGATTCATTTCCGCACGGGTAAAGAAGTCGACAATCGTCTGCTTATTCTCTTCCACAAACTTCTCAAACTCTTCTTCGTTCGGAGCCTGGATAGTCAATATCATCTGCGGATTGGCATACACGTCCTTCGCATATTTGAACGAGGCTTTCGTATATATATCCTGTATATCTACAATAATAATGTTACGTATCAACTTCAGCGTAGAATCATAATCTTTCGGCGAAGTATACATAATCCGGAAAGAAGGTTCCGACTGCGGCAAACCGGGCATATCAGCATCGAGCGCATCATGTAAAGCCCTTCCGGCAGCACGATCCCAAACGCCGTGATCTACTACAACCAAAAGTCGTAAGCACGACCACTAGAGGTGTGATTCCCTTTCAGACCACAAGATGCAACGACAAAGGCTATCAAAGCGATGCATAAAATAGAAGAGTACTTTTTCATGATGTTCGATTTTATATATTAGCTCTTATTATTATTCTCCTGTTTCGCAGTCGACAGCATGCCGCAGGCGGCAAAAATATCTTCTCCGCTGGAAGAACGGATAGTAGTAAAAAGCCCGTGTGTGGTCAGATAGTCACGAAACGGGTCATTGTATCCATATCTGCCCCCTCGAGATCTACTCCCGGAATGTCATGGAACCGGATCAGATTCACCCTGCAATCCAGCCCACGCAACAGTTTCAGCAACTCCTTGGCATAGACTTGCGAATCGTTGAGTCCCTTAAAAACAATATATTCAAATGAAAGTCGGCGTTGTTTGCTAAAATCATAGTTTTTTAACAGTTCCACCATTTCGGTGATCGAATACGCCTTTTCCGCCGGCATTAATTCAGCACGCTGAACGGTCAGCGGAGAGTGAAGGCTGATGGCAAGGTGGCAGTCATTTTCTTCGATAAAACGCTGCAATCCTTTCCGTAATCCGACAGTGGAGAGGGTGATACGCTTCGGACTCCACGCATAACCGTAATCAGCCGTCATTATCTCCAATGCCTGCAATACTTCATCCAGGTTATCGAGCGGCTCGCCCATGCCCATCATTACGACATTAGTCAGTTTATCCCGTTCCGGCAGCGAATGAATCTGGTTTATAATCTGGCTGGCGGTCAGGTTAGCCGTATACCCCTGTTTTCCGGTCATACAGAACTTACAGTTCATCTTGCAGCCTACTTGTGACGACACGCACAAAGTCGCCCGGTCATCATCCGGGATATATACGGATTCTACAAAGTGGTTCTCACCTACTTTATACAAATACTTCACCGTACCGTCCACAGAGCGCATTTCATCTACCGGCGCCTCCGCTCCCACCTCATAGTTCTGCTTGAGCAACTCCCGATACTTCAACGACAAATTTGTCATTTCATCAATCGAGGCCACCTTCTTATCGTAGAGCCACGATGCAATCTGCTTGGCGGCAAAGCCGGGCATTCCCAGTCTTTTCGCCAGCGATTGAAGCTCCACAAGAGTCATTCCTAAAAGAGGATATTTAGACATTCTTCTTTCTATTGATGGTTTATATCTGCAAATGTAAGGAAATAAAGTCGATTTCCGTATAGCAGGAATGTAAAAGTTAACAAAAAAAGGGAAGTATGCCTCCGTTATGATTCAACCACGCTGATATATTGAAGTAGCTTTTGCGCCATTTCAGAATCCTCGCCATTCTTTTTCACTTCATGACCGTACGCCTCACGGAAACAAGCCAGCGCCTCTTCCCGTTCATTACAAAAGCTGTGCAAAACCCCTAAGTTCTGACAAGCCAGAATCGTATCTTCTTCCTCCCATCCCAAATACTTCTTTCGCAGTTCAAACTCTCTGAAGAAAGCCTCTTTCGCCATTGGATAATTCTCCAACTTCACATAAGCCTGTGCTTTGTAATAATATACCAGACAGGAAGCATTGAGGGTCAGCATCATCGTGAATATCCAAAGACGTCGCAATACGAATCACGTTATCATAGTCTTTATTCATGTAATACTGCTGCATAATATCACATCTGCCTCATATCGGACAGTCAGTTCCGCCAGACGCGGTTTTTCGCTGAAATACATTTCATGCAGAAGAGACTCACGGAAGAATAAAGTAGACGCCTGCTCATCGCCACGTTCATTCATCACTCGCTTGAATTCCCTGCACAGATAATACAACTGTTTATGACAAGCGACGATCTGTTTTTTGCTGTCTATCTGTATAGCAATGTCCAACGCCTGATTCATCAGCATCCATGCTTCATCGTATCGTTTGATATAATAAAGACATTTACCCTGCATACGCAAACATTTAGCCACTCCACCGGACAGTCTGCCATTCAATGACTCGTGCATTTCAGCTACTTTCCGGAATTTCTCGGCAGCACTCTCTTCCTCATCCTTATAGTAATCACAATAAGCCAGATATTCGGAAAGTTCAATGACTTCTGCCTGACTCTTCTCGTCAGCAGAAGCCGCATGATAATCAAGCGCCCTATTCAAATAGGTCACTGCTTCATTGTATTGCTCATTGTAGTAATATGCCAGAGCTAGATTTCGGCAGGTGTTGGCAATCTCCAGTTCCGGAGTCGGTACAATGTTTTCCTGCATCACCAATGCTTTCAGGAAACAGTCGCATGCCGTTTCGTATTCTTCATTACGGGCATACCGGCATCCCTCATTCATCTTCAATACCGACTTGGCAATGAGTGGCATGGCAGCACCTTCCATACTCTTCTCACTCACAGCAGCTGCCGCCTTCGTCAGATGGAAAGAACTGCTCAAGAAAGTAGCCATATCATTAGCAATGACAGGAATTAAAAAAGAATCGATCTCATCAAAGTCCAATTCGGCATAGACTTCAGGCGTAACTTCAGGATTGTCGTTCATGATCGCCTTCCAGCTATCTTCCAACAGAGAACGATTCGTGCGATACAGAATCTCGAAAATCTCCACATCACAAATCCAATCCTTCAATATATCCCATTCTTGCATCTTATAGCATTGATAGGTAATCTCCACTTTATAGCGATACGAATCATGGTAGCAGAACTGTTTCATGCGATAGTTATAATCGGCAAAAGTCAACGGATGGGAAAGGATCTCTTCCTCATCCAGCAGAGCGGAAATAATTTCATGGCGACTATCATCTATACATTCTTCATCTTGAGCGAAATAGCGTTCGATTGCCTCTACCATTTGTGTGTCACCAATGCAATATCGCCCTCCTTTGTTGGTAAGCCAGCTGCTCATTTCCACTCTCAACTGCGACCAAAGTATCTGATTAATGTCTGCCATGCTCTTCACTTCATCTTCGGTAAATCCTTCTAAAGTAAGTGAAAGCATCAGAAGCGTTCTTCCAATCTCTTCGAAACCATAATCAGCCGACAAACGCCGTAACACACTGTCATAGAATTGCCCAACCTCATTGAGCCGGCAATATCCACGCATATATTCATTGAGAGCATCGTACTGACCGAACGAAACCAGCTCGTTGAGCAATACACTTAAACAGCGCGGTTGTTTAGCCAGCACCCACGAAGCAAGAATATCTTCCTGCTGTGCGGACAAAGCCTTGGAGTAAGTAGACAAATATTGCTTTGAGAACGACTTGGCATCCGCCTGTGAAAAGCCATTCAACTGGAAATGAGCGTAGCCATTCTGAACAAAGGGCAGGTAGGCAGTGGATGACGCAGAAAAGCTCAACACGACTTTCACGTTCGGGGGAATAGATGCAAATAAAGAAAACAGGGATGCTTCAGTCGGATTCAGATAACTGATGTCATCAATCAACAGAATGATAGGGTATCTTGATGCACCCAACACACTCCACAACTGACTGAACTTTTGGATAGAATTCAAATCCTCTTCAATCTCCTTGAGGTTTCGAAGTGTGTTTCCTGAAAAAGTGTTCAAGCCAGCATCTCCCATCAAAACCGAGTTTTTCACGGTGTCCATGATGGATTTGGCAGTGCTTTGGGTCGAGTCCAGTTCTTTTGAACTTCCGCCGCGAACAAATTTTCTTCACCCAAAGATTGATGCTTGAGTGCGTTCTGGCATTTGGAAGCTAACATTCTCGCCAACGTTTCCGGATAAGAAGACAATGTAGTACTATCCAAGCGATGATAGATAGGAATCATCGGCATATCATTGTTCACCAAATCGCTCCAATGAGCCAACAAAGCACTCTTGCCAAGACCGCAACCGCCCGTTACCACCAGACACCGCTGTTCATCCGCCGCCAAAAAATCAGCAAACGCGTGATCTGCTTCAGGTATTGGGTGATAATTGAATAAGAGTTCATTGCGCGTCAGTTGTTCTTGCAATGCTTGATTATCTTCAACGGTCAGTACGTCAGGAAACTCCCGTTCAAGCAATTCCGTGAAAGCAGCTTCCACAAGGTTACACAACTGATCGGGCGAATCATACTCTTGCACAGGATAACGATCCTGTTGCAAAATACTCTTTTCAGACGTTTCAATTTAAGAGACTCCTCTTCAGGGCAAGACAGTTCATCATCTGCCGACTGTTTTATATAAAAATAGGCATGTAACGGATTGGGATTGCGCAGTACACCAAACTGCATTTCAATTTCCGTCACACTCAAATGGTGATTCAAGTCATCTTCTATCCAACGATATTCCAAGCTGTCATTGAGAGTTTGAGATAAATCTTCATAACTGGGACACCATCCATAGCGGTCGCCTACCATACCTATGAAGAAAGGCCGGGAGTTAACGATCTCTTTCAGGCATATTTCAACAACCTTGCCGCTTTTCGCATCTTCTTCTGTGATCCCCAACGCAAATCAACCAATGAAATGGTGGCACCACGGCTGGCAGCAAACTTCACTTGCAAACCCTTAAAGAGTTTGACTAATGCAGAACGTTCCATCTCCATGTCTCTGAACGTTGACGAAAGGAATACACGGATAACACGTGAATTTTCAGCGGGAACTGAATACTGGGCTAGTTGTTTAGTCATAATATAGATTCGTATTAGTTAATGAAGTATTTCGCAAAGCCAATTGATAAAGATTGGCAAGATATGGAAATTTAATCAGATAACAAAGACCATAAACAAAAAAAACGAGCACAAAAAAGGCACGGATTACACGGGGTTCGCGGTTCCCCAAAAGTTTAAACCGCGTAAATCCGTGTAATCCGTGCCTAATATCTATTACTTGCTACTTGTTTAGAAGAACAAGAAGCGTGTATCTTTTACGTTTCCTTTCAGATACAAGTCATTCATCAGACGGCTGGCAAAACGTGCGTGCATATTAGTCAACGTAGCTTCTTCAGCTTTTGCGTCGAATGTATCGTTCAGTTTGTCCTTACCGTATACCTGCAATACAAATACTCCGGCATTACCTTTGATAGGAGCGCTCAATTGATTCACTTCAGCAACAGAAGCATAAGCGCCAACCAACGGTTCGCTACTACGCAATGCTGATACATAAGCCGGAGCTGCAAAAGTAACCATCTTCAAAGAATCGCTAACAGCATTAGTCATCTCTTTGTACTGGTTGAATGAAGTTGCGTTGGCAGCTTCATGTCAGCCATAATCTTTTCAGCTTTCTTATCTTTCACGATCTCAGCTCTCAACTGTTCCTGTACGGCTTTCAATGGACGGTATCCTTCCGGCTTAATGCCTACCAGACCTACTACCATCATGTGATCGCTTTCGCCACATTCATACAAGCCGGATACTTCACCCGGTTTTGCTTTATCGAATGCCCATCTCAACGCTTCTTTTGTACCTCTTACACCACCGATATTGTGTTCAGAGCTATACAAATCAGCTCTGTCAAGCAATTTGTATCCGGCTTCTTCAGCGTTAGCGACCATTTTCTCAACAGAAGGATTGGCAGCGATAAACTGGCTGAAGTCATTGTAAGCACGGTTATAAGTTTCTTTACTGAATTCAACTTCACGCTTCACAACAGCTACTTTATATTTATCCTTCACAGCTTTCTTGTTAGTCACCTGAAGAATAACGTTAGCTTGTCCCATCGGCAAGTTTACCAATTCGTTCACACCTGTACTGTTAATAGCAGAAATAAATTTCAAGTTGTCACCGTCAATTTGTGCACCTTCGTACTGTGCAGCAGTCATCCAGTTGGAATCACCGGTCTGACCGTATTTCTTAGCAAGATCTACGAAGTTAGCACCACCTTTGATAGCATTGTAGATACTGTCAGCCAGAGTCTTCGTCTTAGCAGCATCTTCTGCGTATACCTGAATCTGACGGAATTCGACAGAGTCGGCAGCCGCAGCTTTAGCTACAATTTTGAAAGAGTTGATTGTATTGTCGCCACCATTATAGTAAGGACCATAAATAGTACCTACCGAAGCAGAGTCCAAACGTGCAACTACATCTGACGGGAAAGCTGTTTTGTTATAGAACAAGTCTACATAAGGAGCTTCCGAGCCAACCGAACGATGAAAGAAGTATAATCATCCGTTGTAGTAGCCAACTGTTCAGTAGCTTCGTCCACTTCTTTCTGGATAGCAGCTCTGTCTTCAGCACTTGCAGTCACTTGTACATCGATGTACTTGATGTCACGAGTTTCCTGATATTGCTTGAATTGTTCTTTCTTCTTGTTATACAAGTCTTTCAGTTCCGATTCCTTCACTACGATTGTAGAATCTACCACAGAAGAATAAGGAACGGCAGCCAGCAACATATTGTATTGGTTCACTCTTGCATCGAAAGCGTCCTGTGCTTCCACCGGATTGGAAAGAAGAGCTTTAGACACCAATGCCTGATACTTTTCTGCCAGACGGCTCTCGATCAGAGTTTTCTGAATGAAAGACCAGTATTTATACATGTTATTGTACTGTTCAGCATACTGTGCCGGCATTTGTGATTCGCTCATTTTGGCATATTCCACGAGGAACTTGTTCAACATATCCTTGTCGAAGTTTCCGGTTTGCGGATTCTGGAAAGGAGTCTGTCTCAACAAAGGATGAACGCCTGCTTTCAGGATGTCCTGAATTTCAGCAGCAGAAACAGTCAGTCCCAGTGCTTTTGCTTCTTTTTCGATCAGTTTATTGTTAACGTAGGAACGCCATACTTCATCGCGTACCTGACTGGTTTGTTCGTCATTCAAGGCGGTCACTCCACGCATGAGTTTCACCACTTCGGTATATTCTTCTACCAAGTTCTGATACTCCTGAGCGGAAAGAGCGTCTCCGTTCACCTCACCAACGTCATGTGCCTGATGCGGCTGCATCACCTTCCATGCGTCACCCGCAATGAAAGCAAACAGCGCCAAGCCGATAACAATCACCAATAGAGGTCCTTTCGACCTAATGTTTTGTAACGTTGCCATTTTGATTAATACGATTTATGTTTATTATTATTTCTTTCTTTTGTCGTTTTAGCGCACGAAGATACAAAAAATGCTAATATGCATCTATTTATTGGCTAAAAATTTCTCGGTATTCGTCATTATTCCATGACTTTTAGGCGAACCAGTTCTATTTTCGTCGCCGTCACCTTGATTATCTTGAATTGATAACGTCCTACCCGAATCACTTCATGCAGTTTCGGGAAACTCTGATATTGATTCAGAATCAGTCCTCCCACTGTCAGATATTCGTCGGATTCAGGCAGGTCAAGACCGAACGTTTCGTTGACTTTCTCAATCTCCAGACGGCCGGACAATACATATTCATGCTCGTCTATCTGCTTGCTGATATAGGAAGTGTTATCATGTTCGTCTTCTATATCACCGAAGATTTCTTCTACCAGATCTTCCAATGACACAATACCGGACGTTCCGCCAAACTCGTCCACCACTACCGCAATTGTCTTTTTCTGTTGCATGAACAGTTTCATCAGCTTATTGGCGGACATTGTTTCGGGGACAATCGGCACTTGCTTCACATTCTCGTGCCAGTTGGTCGGTGCGCGAAACATCTCCGAAGAGTGGATGTAACCGACCACATTGTCAATATTACCGTCATATACGATAATCTTGGAGATACCCGACTCTATAAAACGGCTTTTCAGTTCATCCAGCGAAGTTGTCAGATCAACAGCCACCACTTCGGTACGGGGAACGATGCAGTCGCGTATTTTTATGTTCGAGAAGTCAAGGGCGTTCTGGAAGATTTTCACTTCCGTATCCAGTTCTTCTTCATTCTCGGCATTATCAATGCTGCTCTGCACAAAATAATCAAGATCCACCTTTCCGAAAAGCTCTGTCGGACGCATCCTTGTTTACCTTCATGCCGAAAATGCGCAGGAAGATGCAAGACAAACCGGAAGACAACTTGGATATAGGATATAAAACAACGTAACAAATAAAAAGTGGAACAGCGAAAACGTTCAATACCATATTGGGATTGATTTTGAAGATTGTTTTCGGGAGGAACTCTCCGGTCACCAGAATAATCAGGGTAGAAATAACGGTCTGCGCCAACACCATCAGGAAATGATTGTCAATAAAGCCGGCCAGCAGATTTTCACCAATGATCTGAGCCATCAGGATACCATAGATAACCAGTGCGATATTGTTACCCACCAACATGGTAGAGATAAACTCGTTCGGGTTCTTGAAAAAGATAGAAAGGATGCGGGAAGTAATTCCCCCTTTGCGTTCCATTTCAAAACGCAGTTTGTCTACCGAGACAAAGGCAATCTCCACTCCTGAAAAGAAAGCGGAGAAGAGCATAGTGATAATTAGAGAGATATAAATATTCATAGTTTATTTCACAGAATCTTTTCGCACTGAATCCGGCAGCGCTTTTGTTTCCGGTTGTGGCGGAGCAGTCGCCTCGTCGTCGACGTAGAATATACCTTCAATATTATGAATCGTATAAACGCTCATTTGCTGATTGGAATCGAACCCATGTCCGGTGATAATCCGGTCCGGTTGCTGGATACGTATAAACTTGTCGGAATACACTTTCTGCGTAGCTTCATTCCAGTACAGCAGTTCCGTATTAAAACGCTCTCCTTTCCGGTTCTGTATATCCACGTTCCCTATCAGCTTCCAAAGCCTTTCTTTGTCATAATAGTAGGCAGTATCCGCTTTGATACTGGCTTCTATATGAAAGATAGAGTCAAACTGTTCCAGATATACTCCTTTTTCAAATGCCCAATAAGAAGGTTTCTTTCGGTCGAACACCAGCCACTCCTCCGTATTCACTCTATAGCGTGTCACTCCGGAATCGGATATAAGGGTTGTCACTCCGGATGTCTGCATCACTGCCATGGAGTCACGTTCTGTAATAGCATTCCCCGTTATTTTCTTTTTGCCACCACAGGAGGGAAATAAAAGAAGCATAACAATTGTCCCTAAGACAATTGTTATGCTCATGCTTTTATGCAACAAACGGTTCTTTCGTTTTCGCAACATACGTTTATCTAATCGTTGTAGTCTCTCCGATCCAGCCACCGATAGTAATGCGGTCGCCAGCCTTATAACCTAACATAAACAGGTCTTTTGCTTGCGGAGTGTGTGCAGAATATCTGCCGATCAATTTGTTTGCTTCTTCAGCTACACTCGGGTCTACTTGTTTTGCGCGTTGCAATTTGTCAATTACAGCAAAGTAAGTACACTTGTTCAATGCAGACTCGTCACTCCAGTTAGGACTCATTGCATAAAGGTTGGCAATCAAGATATACGGAGCGCCATAATTTTCATTGAGACCGATAGCTTTCTGACAGTAAGTTCTTGCCTGTGACAATTTCTTAGCAGAAGCCAACACAGCAGCAGCTGCGTATGCTTTTTCCGCTTTCTTTATATTGTCAGTTTCCAGGTTGATAGCTTCATCAAAGAATTTCACTGCACTGTCGATATCACCTTTCTTAAATGCCTGATATGCACATCCGGTAGCAGCTTCTGCTGTCGGTTCCATTTTATAAGCATAGAAAGATGCCTGCAAATAAGCTTCACTTTCCGTACATTTCATCATTTTCATGATGTCGATTACTTTCTTCAAGTAAGCGAGGTCAGTCTGGTTAGCTTCTACTTTCGGTCCATAAATTCCTTGCAGTGATTCGCAATCAGCTGTTCCACTGTTTACAAACAAGGCAACCAAGTTATCTTTGATACCCAGCAGAGCTTTCTTCTTTGCTTCATTAGTTTCAGCAGCAATGGCAGCATCAGCATATTCGGAAGCAGCCAGATAATCCTGGATAAATTGTTCCTTATGAGCAGGATCAGCTTTCAGTTTATCCAAAGACATCTGCAGGAAATAGAAAATAGTAGCTCCGGCAGACTCGCCTTTTACAGCATTAACCGATTGGCTCAGCCATTGATAAGCCTGATTAACATCCAGTTTCGGAGCGAAAGCGATGTAATCTACTGCTTTGATACCCAGAGCTTCGTCAGCAGAAGACACTTCGTACCTTTAGCCAGGAACTCATCTGTGTATTTAATACGCAAGTCATGCGTATTCATCAGTTCATTAAAATATTTCTGATATTCCGGATTATTTCTATCCTTGATTTGTGCCATCAAGCCTTTCAGAATTTTATATCCGTCAGTAAAAGTGTAGAAACGAGCGTCGGACAGTTTTCCAACACAGCTTTCCAAGGAGTATACGCATCTTTAAAATTACCAGCACGCACAGCTTCATGCGAGATACTACTGTTTGAGTTACAGTTAGTCGCATCCTGTGCTACCACAGTGGTTGCCCCTGCCGAAAGGAACAACATAGCCACAAGCGTTTTAATTTTCATTGTATCTAAATTTTAGTTGTTATTATTATAGTCGTCTATTCTCTTCTCTTTTTAATTCTTGCATTACTCTACTCTACGCTTGAAGAACCAACGTTCGTTGAACGTCAATCCGATACTCACGCGGAAGATATTTTCGTTCACAAAAGTCGATTCCTGTCCACTGATACGAACAAACTGTCCGCTGATGCTAAGGATAGAGCGGGAACGAGGCACAGGCAGACCGAAACCGGCTGTTACGCCATATTCGCGGGTAGCCTCTGCCGCCGATCTTATAATACGGAGTCGTATAATAAGCTCCCAAACGATATTTGATGTGAGCAAGATAAGAACGTCCCAGCAAGTTAGGGATATATTCCGCACCCACAGATATTTTAGAACGGTCGCAATAAGCATAAGTTTCATCAAAATCACCACGTATGGATTCATCTGTTGTCCTTACACCAAAGTCTGCTTTCGACCATTGTTGCAAACTGTAATCCACTCCAATTGTCAGGCGTTTGTCATAGTTATAGGTAAATCCGACACCATACGTATTAGGGAGTGCCAATGTAGCATCCGGCGCCACGCTAGTTGAAGTTTCAACCGTACCTGTACTATTAGAGACCAACTGTGTGGTCACATCATAATCATTCCCCAGTTTTATTTTTGGAGAATATACAACACCAAGCGTCACTGAATGTTTCTTATCTATATCCTTTGTATACTGTGCTCCAAAGTCCAGCTTATAAGATGATACAGATGCAGTCGCCTGTTGCACAAAATTATAAGCCCCCGACACATTCGGATAATAAATAGTCCGCGAACGGGTTATATCCCCCCAGAAATAAGAAGCATTTACACCCACTGAAAGATATTTGAATACCTTCACACCCAATCCGACATATAGTTGGTGTAAACCTCCGTCGCCTGTATAATTTCTGGCATAAGCTGTCGTATTACCAGTTGCGGGATCTGTCGCAGTCTGAGTATCCGACACCGTATATCCCACATTGGAGAACGGCAGCAAACCGATACTCATTGCTAGTCTCCTATGTAACCGGAATTGCATTGCCAGATAGTCGAAACTAGAGTTTTTAGCGTTCAGTTTCACACCGCCACCACTAATATTCATATTTTGCAGACTGACGCCCCCTTCAAAGAGGAACGTCAACGAGTCAATGGCTGTATACGAAGCAGGATTCAGTGGATTGATCTGTGCTCCATCCCGAAGTCCAAAAGCAATTCCCCCCATCGCCTTGCTATTCCCGAAACTCTGATCGGACAAGTCGCCATAGCCATATCGTGTATAAGGAGAGTTTGTATTATTTTGAGCGATTGCCATTCCGGTAACCATCGTGAGCAAAAGCGCACAAAGTGTGTGTTTAAATCCTACCATTATTATAGTTTAAAATTCTATTTAATCCTTTCAACACTAAAAATCTATCTGCAAAGATGATACTTTTTACGCTGCTATCAAAAGAAAAATCATCTCCGCCCGTTAAAAAAACCAAAAGTTCAGGATATTTATGCTTCATAGACTCAATATAACCTGAAATTTCGTATTCCATCCCTTTCATCACTCCGGCGCGTATAGCCGTTTCGGTGTCCCGCCCCATCGGGAGTTTGCGCCCGTTGGAGTCAATAAGAGGCAAGCGTCCGGTAAACTGGTTGAGTGCCTTGAAACGCATCTGCATACCGGGAGAAATATTACCACCATGATACTGTCCTTTCGAGTCTATAAACTCGTAAGTAATGCAAGTTCCCGCATCAATTACCAATATATCTCTACGAGGATATTGCTCATTCGCTCCCACCACAGCAGCCATTCGGTCGTATCCCAGCGTTTCGGGAGTTTCGTACAGGTTGGTGACCGGAAGCGGAGTCTTCGAATCGAGCCACAGCAAAGGGAAAGGCAAGGCGACCAAAGCCGCAAGCACCCGTTCGCTTAAATCAATCACGGTAGCTACAATTCCCTGCTCAACCGGGTATTTGGCACAAAGAGCTTCCAGACAATCCAATGACTGATTGGACTCGGTCAGCACTTCCACCATTTCCCCACCGTCAAAGAGGGCAACCTTCGCAGCGGTATTTCCTATGTCGATAATTAAATTCAATGCATTCTTATCTTTTAGCGGGCGCAAAGGTAAAGTAAAAAAAGAGAAATCGAAACATCTGAGAGAAATTATCTTCTTTTTTGGTTCTTCTTCTGTTCTCTCTCTCAAAAAAGTGTGTCGGGCGAACTATATAATATAGAATAATATATATTTTTATTTATATATGCACGGTTGGTGGCACGCCTCCATTTCTCAGCAGGAGATAAATCACTAATTCACAATCAATTATACATGCAAAAGGGGTAGCACGGTTAGTGGCACGCTTTTACGTGTATAATTCCGGTAAAACAGAGGCTCTATTTCACCTAAACAGAGCCTCTGTTTACCCCAATTAGAGCCTCTGTTTTGATAAAACAGAGCCTCTGTTTCACGAATCCAACAATTCTTTGTATATTCGCTGCCAAAATAAAACGAACCTACTGATGAAACGGTCTTTTTTATATGTAATCTTCTCTCTTTTCCTGTTGCTCCTGCCCATTGGACAAACAACTGCCAACAGCAACGACTCCATCCGTTTGAGCCTGTTGACTTGTGCTCCCGGAGAAGAAATATATTCCCTGTTCGGACACACTGCCATTCGTTACGAAAATCCCTCACAAGGGATTGACGTCGTATTCAATTACGGCTTATTCAGCTTTGACATCCCTAACTTCGCTCTCCGCTTCTCACTCGGAGAAACGGACTACCGACTGGGAGTGATCGACTACCCTCATTTTGCAGGAGAATATGCCTATTTCGGACGCAGCGTATGGCAACAAACACTTAACCTGAACAACGAAGAAAAGGCCGAACTAATCCGCTTGTTACAAGAAAATTACCGCCCCGAAAACCGGGTGTACCGTTATAATTTCTTTTACGATAATTGTGCCACCCGTCCCCGCGACAAGATAGAAGAAAGTATTGCAGGCAAAGTGATTTATCCCGTAGAACCGCAAGACGGTTCACGTACCTTCCGCGAGATCGTCCACCAATATTGCAAAGGACATCCGTGGGCACGTTTCGGCATTGATCTATGTATCGGAAGCGAAGCCGATCGGCCTATCACGCAGCGACAGATGATGTTTGCCCCGTTCTATCTAATGGATGCATTTGCCGGCGCACAAATTACCGGTGATTCCATTCAACGCCCGCTTGTAACGGACAGCGAACAGATTGTGGATGCCACTCCTGAAGAAGATGAAAGCTTCTGGATACCCACTCCGCTGCAATCCGCTCTTCTCCTCTTTATACTTACCGCCGCCGCTACCATTTACGGCATCCGCCGACGGACAGGACTCTGGGGAGTCGACCTCATATTGTTCGGTACGGCAGGTATCGCAGGATGTATCCTTGCGTTCCTGGCCCTCTTCTCCGAACACCCGGCTGTCAGCTCCAATTTCCTGTTATTTGTCTTTCATCCGGGCCAGCTTCTTTTCCTTCCTTACATCATATATTGTGTCCGAAAAGGGAAGAAATGTTGGTATTTGACCTTGAATCTGATCGTTTTAACACTTTTTATAGTGCTTTTTCCGGTAATTCCGCAAAGATTTGACTTTGCTGTTGTACCTTTGGCACTCGGTTTGCTGATACGTTCAGCGAGCAATCTATTGTGACATCTAAAAAGAAATAATGAAAGGACTACTAACTTCCCTCATCACCGTACTGACCTTCACCGGGCTACAAGCCCAGTCGCTGCCTACCGCCCCTAAATTAGTGGTAGGACTGACGATTGACCAATTGCGTACGGACTATCTGGAAGCTTTTTCGTCACTCTACGGCGAGAAGGCTTCAAACGTCTTTGGAAAGAGGGAAGAGTGTTCCATAACGCCGAATATACCTTCAGCGGTGTAGACCGCGCTTCCGCCATAGCGGCCATTTATAGCGGTACGACGCCCTCCATGAACGGAATTATCTCCAAACGCTGGATGGACGCCGCCACCCTCCGCCCCGTCAACAGCACGGACGACACGGCATTTATGGGATATTACACCGATCAGACGGTCGCCCCCACCAAATTACTGACTTCCACCATTGCCGACGAGCTTAAAATAGCGACACAAGGTAAGGGACTTGTATACGCCATTGCCCCCGACTGCGACGCCGCCATTTTTGCAGCCGGACATGCCGGAAACGCTGCTTTCTGGCTCAATCCCAACACCGGAAAATGGAGTGGAACCACCTATTATGGAGAATTTCCCTGGTGGGCAAGCCAATACAACGACCGCCAGGCGGTCGATTTCCGTATTGCCGGTATGACATGGGAACCCATATTTCCCCGGGGCATGTACACTTTCCTGCCAGATTGGCGGGATATGCTCTTCAAATATAAATTTGATGATGACCGCAGTAATAAATACCGCCGCTTCATCGCCAGCCCTTTTGTGAATGATGAAGTGAATGCGCTTGCCGAAGAAGCACTCAACAAAAGTTCTATCGGTATGGACGATATTACTGACTTATTGGCACTCACTTATTATGCAGGCAACTATGCGCACAAATCCGTACAGGAATGTGCTATGGAAATACAAGACACCTACGTGCGTCTCGACCGCAGCATCGCCAACCTGCTCGAAGTACTCGACAAGAAAGTAGGACTACAAAACGTGCTTCTTTTCGTCACCTCGACCGGCTATACGGACAGCGAATCGCCCGATTCGGGATTATACAAAATCCCCGGCGGAGAGTTTTATCTCAACCGCTGCGCCGCCTTGCTGAATATGTACCTGATGGCTACGTATGGCGAAGGAAAGTATGTGGAAGCTCACCACAACCAGCAGATTTATCTGAATCATAAATTACTGGAAAAGAAAGAACTGAACTTGACGGAAATACAGCAGAAGTCCGCCGAATTCCTGATGCAGTTCAGCGGAGTGAACGAAGCATATTCAGCCAACCGGCTTCTGCTGGGTTCATGGACTCCGGAAATTTATAAAATACGCAACGGCTACCACCGCAAACGTTCGGGCGACCTCGTAATCGACGTCCTCCCCGGATGGACAATCGTCAACGAGAACGGCGGCGAAAACAAGGTGGTACGTCATTCCTATATTCCCTCACCGCTGATTTTCATGGGACATTCCGTGAAACCGGCCATTATCCAGACACCTGTAACCATCGACCATATTGCGCCTACACTGGCACATTTTATGCGCATCCGGGCTCCCAACGCCTGTACTTCTGCTCCTATTACCGACCTGCGGTAAAAGAAACCTCACAAAAACAGGGCTGATTATCTCCGGTCCTAAGTGCCGAAAGGTGACGACCAACTGTTCGAGCAGTCTCCGTCCGTAGTAGAGCGTCTGGTAATGCAGAAGCACAGAAAGTATTGGCAGACCAAGTACTTGTCTGAAGCAAAAAAACTGATCGCATCCAACGATAAGAAAGAGGTGGAAGAAGGATTCCTCGCTTTATACCGCAGCCACAAATGTTTGCCGAAGAACAAAGCATTGATTAAGTTCCTGAGTGAACAGGGCATCAAAGCCGGTATGCTCAAGACGGAAGAGATCTACATGGAACAGAACAACAAGCGTATGCATGAAGTGACTGATCCGCTGTACTTCGTAATTGATGAAAAGCTGAACAGTGTAGACCTGACCGATAAAGGTATCGACCTGATCACCGGTAACTCCGAAGACCCGACACTGTTCGTTCTTCCGGACATTGCCGCAGAACTTTCGGAATTGGAGAATATGAACCTGACCAACGAACAGTTGTTGGAGAAAAAGGACGAACTGCTTACAAACTACGCTATTAAATCGGAACGTGTACATACTATCAACCAATTGTTGAAGGCTTACACCATGTTCGAGAAAGACGATGAATACGTAGTGATCGACGGACAGGTGAAGATTGTTGACGAGCAAACAGGACGTATCATGGAAGGCCGCCGTTACTCTGACGGATTGCACCAGGCTATCGAAGCCAAAGAAGGCGTGTGAAAGTGGAAGCTGCCACACAGACTTTTGCTACCATTACTCTGCAGAACTACTTCCGTATGTATCACAAGCTCTCCGGTATGACCGGTACGGCCGAAACGGAAGCCGGCGAGTTGTGGGACATCTACAAACTGGATGTGGTAGTGATCCCGACCAACCGCCCGATTGCCCGTAAAGATATGAACGACCGCGTTTACAAGACGAAACGTGAAAAATATAAAGCCGTAATCGAAGAAATCGAACAACTGGTGAAAGCAGGACGCCCGGTATTGGTGGGTACTACTTCGGTAGAAATCTCCGAGATGCTGAGCAAGATGCTTACCATGCGCAAGATCGAGCACAACGTGCTGAACGCCAAACTACACCAGAAGGAAGCGGACATCGTTGCCAAGGCCGGTTTGAGCGGTACAGTTACCATTGCTACCAACATGGCGGGTCGTGGTACCGACATCAAGCTGAGCCCGGAAGTGAAAGCTGCAGGCGGTCTGGCAATCATCGGTACCGAACGTCACGAGTCACGTCGTGTAGACCGTCAGTTGCGTGGTCGTGCAGGACGTCAGGGTGACCCGGGTTCTTCTGTATTCTTCGTATCACTGGAAGATGACTTGATGCGTCTGTTCTCTTCCGACCGTATCGCCAGTGTAATGGACAAACTCGGCTTCCAGGAAGGTGAAATGATCGAACACAAGATGATTTCCAACTCCATCGAACGTGCCCAGAAGAAGGTGGAAGAAAACAACTTCGGTATCCGTAAGCGTCTGTTGGAATATGACGACGTGATGAACAAGCAGCGTACCGTGGTTTACACCAAACGCCGCCACGCCCTGATGGGTGAACGTATCGGAATGGATATCGTTAATATGATCTGGGACCGTTGCGCGAATGCGATCGAGAACAATGACTACGAAGGCTGCCAAATGGAACTGCTTCAGACATTGGCTATGGAAACTCCGTTCACCGAAGAAGAATTCCGTAACGAGAAGAAAGAAAAGTTGGCCGAAAAGACATTCAACATTGCCATGGATAACTTCAAACGCAAAACTGAACGTCTGGCACAGATTGCTAATCCGGTTATCAAACAGGTATATGAGAACCAGGGACACATGTACGAAAACATCCTGATTCCTATCACGGACGGTAAACGTATGTACAATATCTCTTGTAACCTGAAAGCGGCTTACGAATCCGAATCTAAAGAGGTGGTAAAAGCATTCGAAAAGTCAATCCTGCTCCACGTTATCGACGAAGCATGGAAAGAAAACCTGCGCGAACTGGACGAACTGAAGCATTCCGTACAGAATGCAAGTTACGAGCAGAAAGACCCGCTGTTGATTTATAAACTGGAATCTGTAACTTTGTTTGACGCTATGGTGAACAAGATCAACAACCAGACTATATCTATCTTGATGCGTGGACAAATTCCTGTACAGGAAGCTCCGGATGAACAGGCTGCCCGTCGCGTAGAAGTACGTCAGGCTGCTCCTGAACAACGTCAGGACATGAGCAAGTATCGTGAGAACAAGCAGGACCTGAGTGATCCGAACCAGCAGGCTGCTGCCAGTCAGGATACTCGTGAGCAGCAGAAACGTGAACCGATCCGTGCAGAAAAGACGGTAGGACGTAACGATCCTTGCCCATGCGGAAGCGGCAAGAAGTATAAAAACTGTCACGGAAAGAACGTTTGATAAAGAAGAGTTCAAGTAGTTAATTAGTCCTAACTACTTTACTAAATAATAAAGGCTGCCTGACAAGTCAGTAGTATCTGCAATTCCCCTCCTTCGGGAAGAAGGGTTGGCTGAAAGCCGGGGTGGTAGGTGGATACACAATGCTGATAATAATAGGCTTATATATTCACCTACCACCTCCCCCTACGGGGACTCCTCCTTCCCGAAGGAGGAGAGTTTTAGATACTATCGACTTGTCAGGCGGCCTCTTTCTTTTATTCGTGTAAAATAGTACTTTTGTTCAAACTACTAAATGAATCAAACTATGGCAAAATCTTATTCACTGGCATTCATCTCTCTGTTCCTGTTGCTATTCAACAGTTGCCAGAGCATCGAACAGATTTCCATTGATTATCTGCAACCCGCCGACTTGAGTTTTCCACCCCAGCTCCGAAAGGTAGCTGTTGTGAATAACACCAGCGATGCACCGGATAACAAATTGATTACAGAAGTACAGAAAACGAAGGAAAACGTTCCGGAAGTAAGTCGCGCCACAGCCTATGCCAACGGTGATCCCAAGATTGCTGCCGAATCATTGGCAGAAGAAATAGCCCACCAGAATTACTTTGATGAAGTTGTCATTTGTGACTCCGCCTTACGTGCCAATGACAAGTTAGCGCGTGAAAATATGCTAAGTCAAGAGGAAGTCAGCCAGTTAGCTTCCGATTTAGGAGTTGATTTTATTATTGCATTAGAGAATCTGCAATTCAAAGCAACCAAGACCATTCGTTATCTACCCGATTTCAATTGTTATCAGGGAGCTATGGATGTAAAAGTATATCCCACAGTACGGGTTTATGTGCCGGGACGAAGCAAGCCCATGACCACCCTTCACCCTAATGACAGTATCTTTTGGGAAGATTTCGGAGGTTCGGTCACAGAAGCGGCTGCCCGTATCATCCCCGAAAGGGAAATGTTGAAAGAAGCTGCGGAATTTGCAGGAACAGTTCCGGTAAAGCATCTGGTTCCGATATGGAAAACGGGAAAACGGTATTTATACACCGGCGGTTCGGTTCAGATGCGCGATGCAGCTATCTACGTCCGCGAAAATTCATGGGATAATGCATTCGAACTTTGGCATCAGGCTTTCGAAGGAACCAAGAACACAAAGAAGCAGATGAGGGCCGCCTTCAATATTGCCGTGTATTATGAGACGAAAGATAGTCTGTCTCAAGCAGTGAAATGGGCGGAAAAGGCACAGCAACTAGCCAAGAAGATAGAGAAAAAGAATGTTGTCAACAATGTCAAAGCGAGTATTGACGATGTGCCGAATTATTACCTCACCAGCCTCTATTTGGCCGAATTGAAGGAGAGAAATGCTCAAATATCCAAATTAAAGATGCAAATGAGCCGATTTAATGATGATTTTTAAGGAAATTGTGTATCAAATCTTATTTTTTTTATACCTTTGAACTTATAAAAAGAAGGAACCCATGAAACTGAGCCAACAATCACTATCTATTATCGAATCGGCTATCCAAAAGGCAGTCGCCAAATATGTATGTAACTGTGAACAAACAGTTGTAACCGATATCCATCTCCAACCGGACCAGACATCGGGACAACTTAATATTTACAACGATGATGATGAAGAACTGGCAAACATCATGATCGAAGAATGGGCAACATACGACGGCGATGATTTCCTCGAAAATATCGAGCCCGGCTTACGTAGTATCCTTTGCAGAATGAAAGATGCAGGTGACTTCGACAAAGTGACTATCCTGAAACCTTATTCGTTTGTACTGGTAGATGAGGACAAAGAAACGGTAACTGAACTATTGTTGGTAGACGACGATACGATGCTGGTGAATGACGAGCTACTGAAAGGATTGGATAAAGAGTTGGATGATTTTCTGAAAGAGTTGCTGGAAAAGTAAAATCTAATATATGGCAATAAAAAAGATTCTGTCAGTAGCTTCTTTTTTACTTCTGCTTATACAGACCTATGCGAACACGGCTTATTTTAAACACTTAAGTGTACAGGATGGCTTGTCGCAGGTCAATATAATATCCATTTATCAAGATGAGACGGGAGCATTATGGTTTGGTTCTTTTGAAGGAATCAACCGATATAATGGACAGTCCGTCACTGTATTTCACCCTTCCCAAGACAACATAGGTCTGACCGAGAATGAAATAATGGCCATTTGCGGCAACAAAAAAGGGAATGTATACATACAGGCACTGCATGACTTGGTGTGCTACAATACCCGCACACAACAGTTTCATAAATTACGCGCAAATAATGTCTCCAACATATACTACAAGAACGATACGCTTTGGATTGCCGGGCGTAACAAACTGGAATTCAGGGTAGAAGGAGACTCTACTATCCGCCTGCTCACCACTTTCAAAGAAAACATAAGAGTTTCTTCACCTATCTGCTGCACTGATGACGGATATATATACATAGGTATGAACAAGGGACTTCTACGAATCGACCGTGCACAACCCGAACGCCAACACTCTCTCCTGCCCGACATCAAAGTGCAAAGTCTTTATCAGGATTCTCAAAAGAACTTATGGATATGTACCTCCCGCCAGGGAGTGTATCGGCTGGCTCCCGACGGTTCTATCCTCAACTTCCGCAACCTTCCCGATAATACCAACTCATTATCGAACAACGATGTGCGCTGTGCTATCGAAGATGACTTAGGAAATCTGTGGTTCGGCACATTTTATGGACTGAATAAATACAACCCGTCAACACAAGTATGGGAGAATCATGTTCATCAGAATAACATATCCCACAGTTTGAGCCACTCATCCGTTTTCGCTCTCTACAAAGATACGCAAGGAGGAATCTGGATAGGGACTTATTTCGGAGGTGTCAACTACTACAACCCCACCGATGATCATACCAGCTACTACGAAGCCAATCCTGATATGCCTCATGCACTCAGCTTCCCCGTTGTAGGTAAAATGCAGGAAGATGCCGAACATAATTTATGGATATGTACCGAAGGAGGAGGACTGAATTTCTTAGACCGGCAAACCCGGCAATTCACCCGATACGTCCACAACAAGGGAGGCTTGTCCGGAATCGGGCACAATAATCTGAAATGTATCTGGCTGCGCAAAGAAACCGGGCAATTGTATATCGGTACGCATACAGGGGGACTCACAATCTTTGACACTCGAAAGAAAACGGCACATACACTCAAAAATAGCCCCGACAAAGCCAACTCTTTACCCAGCAATGTGATAAATGACTTACAACCCTATAAAGGAAAACTCGTCCTGTCTACCCAAGCAGGAATCGTTGCCATGAATCCGGAAACGGAGACTTTCGAGCCGTTATCCCCCCTGCCCGACGTCCGGAGTCTTATAGAGAACTATATTTATGTAACATTTCATATCGACCGGAATGACAATATCTGGTTAGCCAACGGCAACGGCGGAATAACCCGGGTGAACCTGTTGACAGGAAAAAGACAGAATTACCGGCATGACCTCAAAAAAGAACACAACATCGGACGCTTCAAAGTGCTACATATCTTCGAGAACCATTTAGGCGAATTATTCTTCAGTACGGCAGGTTCCGGGTTATTCAAATATGAACCGGAAACAGATTCTTTCTTCCGCTTCGCCATGGAGGACAATCTTCTAATGAGTAATTATTGCTATTATGTCGCCGAATCGCCTTCACATGAATTGTTCGTACTCCACAACCGGGGAATCTCCTGCCTGAATTCTGAAAAAAAGGAACTCACATATACATACGTTATTCCATATATGAGTTTCGGACAAGGCTCATGTATCTATTTTACTCAAAGCGGAGAATTATTCCTCGGAGGAACCAACGGCTTGGTTTCTCTGCCGGGAATACAGAATCTCCCCACATCGAATGATCATCAATTCTACTTCGACCAACTGATTATCAACAATAAAGTGATACAACCCGGAGATGAGTCACACATCTTGTCACAAACGATGCCTTATACGGAATCTATCAAGTTGGCACACAATCAGAACAGTCTTATCCTGGAAATAGCCACCTCCAATTATACACAAAACAAGTACAAATATGAATACCAATTGGAAGGTTTCGACCGGACATGGCTTCCGCTACACTCCCCGAAAATAGTATATACCAACCTCGATCCGGGACATTATAAACTGACTGTACGCGAGAAAAACGATTCGCAAACGATCTGTGGTGAACGTTCGCTTCACATCTATATCCGTCCCCCTTTCTATGCTAATCTTTATGCCTATTTATTATATATACTGATTCTCTGTCTTGTACTGTATGCTATCGTCCGTTTTAACACCCGGCAAGCTAAACTAAAAGCATCATTGGAATTTGAGAAGAAAGAAAAAGAAAGAATCAAAGAAATGAACCAGGTCAAGCTGCGTTTCTTCACAAATATCTCACATGAATTCCGTACTCCACTAACGCTTATCATCGGACAAATAGAGAACTTATTGCAATTAAACAAGCTCTCTCCCTCCATGTACAACCGTCTGCTGCGTATTTACAAGAACGCCAGCCACATGCGCACGCTCATCTCCGAGCTGTTGGATTTCCGTAAACAAGAACAGGGTTATCTGAAACTGAAGGTGGAATGCCGTGATATTGTCGCCTTCACCAAGGAAGTTTACATGTCATTCTATGAATACGCACTCAAGCATCACATCGCATATCGTTTCGAGACGTCCGAAGCGAGCATTAATCTGTGGTTCGACCCGGTGCAGATGCAGAAAGTTATCATCAACCTGCTATCCAACGCTTTCAAATATACTCCCGCAGAAGGAAATATCACAGTCAGTATCCGCATGCACTCCCAACAGGTATTGCTCCAAATCAAGGATAGCGGAACCGGTATCCCACAGGAGTCAATCCACAAAATATTCGACCAATTCTATCAGATAGACGGACAAAGATCCAATTTATCTTTGGGAACGGGTATCGGACTGACCTTGAGCAAAAATATCGTGGAATTGCATAAAGGAAATATCCGTGTAGAAAGTAAAGTGGATGAAGGAAGCTGTTTTACCGTAATCCTGAAAACAGGCAACAGCCATTTTAAAGCGGACGAGCTACAAACGGAAAATACATCGGCATGCATGATTAGTACGGAACTGATTCCACTGGAGGAGCTGCCATTGGAAGAAGAGACGGCAGAACATGCACTCACAGAAAAGCCGGTCATACTAATCGTAGAGGACAACGACGATATCCTCGAAATGCTGAAGGAAATATTTTATCCCATTTATGAAGTACACACCGCCGGAAACGGAAAAGAGGGATTTGAACAGGCGTTGACAATACAGCCGGATATTGTACTAAGCGATGTCATGATGCCCGAAATGTCCGGAAAGGAAATGTGTTATAAGATAAAGAACACGGTTAACCTGTCACATATACCTGTCGTACTATTGACTGCGCAGACATCTGTGGAATATACGATAGAAGGATATATGTATGAAGCGGACGACTATATCACGAAGCCGTTTAACGTAAAACTGCTCGTCTCACGCTGCAACAATCTGGTGAAAAGCCGAAGAAAGCTGATTGAGAAGTTCAGAAATCAACAGCCGGCCACTGTGACGGATATTGCCGTCAACCAAGCCGACCGGGAACTTATCAAGAAAGCGACAGAAATCATTTCCAACAACTTTGAAAACCCGGAGTTCAATATGAATGTGCTTGCCGCCGAACTGGGATTGGGACGCAACAAGCTATATACACGTATGAAAGAGATCACCGGCCTGACTCCTAACGAATTTACGCTTAAAATGAAACTCGACGAGAGTATGCGCCTGCTCAAAAACAACCCGGAACTGAATATCTCCGAAATATCCGACCGATTAGGGTTCTCAACGACCCAATATTTCAGCAAATGTTTCAAATCCGTCTTCGGAATGGCACCGCTTACATTCCGAAAGTCCAATCCCGCCGCACCGGATACGTCTGTCTAATCCGATAAAACATGATTTATCTTTCCCGAGGACAATAACACAGGATATTCGGGACAATTTTGTATGTCCTCTAAGCAATAAATACGTAATCTTTGCACCATTAACTAACAAAAACCTAAAAATATATGAAGCTAGTATCCATTCTATCTTTTTACTTATTGTCAACCTTTTCTACTCTGTACGGCAAAGGTGATAATAAAATAATAACCCATTCTTTCGACCGGGCAGAGCAGCAATATACTGCCATGCTGAAGGCCTTACCCGAACCAACCGCTTATCCGCGTACTACCGATAACAACGGAAAGTTGCGTACCACTCCACTCAATGACTGGACGGAAGGCTTTTATCCCGGCAGCCTTTGGTATATCTACGAGAACAATAAGCAAAATACATGGAAACAGGAAGCAATCCGCTGGACAGAAGCCTTGGAACCGCTAAAGAAACAGAAAGGACACCATGACATCGGCTTCCTTATTTATTGCAGCTTCGGCAATGCATACCGCCTTACAAAAAAGGAAGAATACAAACAGATCATCATAGAAGCAGCAAACTCACTCTGCACGCGTTTCAGCCCGAAGACAGGGTGTATCAAATCATGGAATTACCGGAAATCATGGAATGGTAAAGACGAATGGTTCTACCCCGTTATCATCGACAATATGATGAATCTGGAATTACTTTATTTCGCCAGCAAAGTGACCGGTGACCCGCATTATGCAGAAATAGCCAATTCGCACGCTATCACCACCGCGCGGGAACAATTCCGTGAAGATTACAGTAATTATCATGTAGTCAACTACGACCCGGAAACCGGAAAAGTACTCCACAAACAAACCTGTCAGGGATTCTCCGACAATTCCGCCTGGGCACGCGGACAAGCATGGGCCATTTACGGATACACAATGGCTTATAGAGAAACAAAGAAACCCGAGTTTCTGGAAATGGCACAGCGCACCGCCGAATTCTGGCTCAACCACTCCAATCTGCCCGAAGACATGGTACCCTACTGGGATTTCAATGCCGGACAGGAAGGCTATGTCCCCGAATGGGAGTATGACGCAAACGACTTCAAAGAGATACCAAGAGACGCCTCAGCCGCAGCTATCACAGCTTCCGCCCTACTTGAACTTTATCAATATGTAGATAAGAAAACTGGAAAAAGATATTACCAGGCAGCAGTGAAAACGTTAAAATCATTGGCTTCGCCAAGTTATCTGGCTGCCCAAGGAACCAACGGCAACTTTCTCTTAAAACATTGTGTAGGAAGTATCCCGCACAAAAACGAAATTGACGTACCGTTGGTATATGCCGATTACTACTTCTTGGAAGCACTGCACAGATATAAGAATTCAAAAGGTATAAAGTAAGCTTTTTGACAGAATATTAGAATAATAACTTAACACAGAAAGAAGGTTGGTCCCCCTATCCACCCTTCTTCCACAAAAGAGGCCGGAAATGTCATCACTTCCGGCCTCTTTTACGTTTATCCCCACAAAATTAAGCATATACAATTGTACCCCATGACAATTTTACCCTACTTTCGGTACAATCTTCCTAGGTAACCTACCTTCAAATACACAATCTTTGCACTATCATAATCCTCCGAAAAGAATCATAATTATAAAACATACTTATAACTAATTTTTAAATTATAAACTTATGAAGAACAGCACTCAACGAACGTCATGCGTTCACAACTCAAAAAAGAGTGGTTCATTATCCGGAATAATGCAACTCTCAATGGCGATACTATTTGCTTTTAGTATCACGACACAGGCGGAAGCCATAGAATATCCGTCTGCAAAAGTACAGACTGCAATCAACCAGCAAAGTAAAATCAAGATTACAGGTACAGTTGTTGATCAGGCAGGAATTCCTATTATCGGTGCTAACATAACCGTTAAAAACCAAACCGGTACCGGAACGATCACCGATATCGACGGCCGGTTCACATTCGAAGTCCCCGCCAATTCTACCCTTTCGATATCCTATATCGGATACAAGAATCAGGAAATAAGAATCACAAGCAGCAAACCACTTACCATTAAACTCCAAGACGATGCCGAAGTCTTAGATGAAGTTGTAGTAACAGCTTTGGGTATCAAAAGAGAGGAAAAGGCGTTGGGGTATGCCGTACAGAAAGTTAGCGGCGACCAACTGACCACCATAAAAAGCGTAGATGTGACTTCCGGACTGAACGGTAAAATTGCCGGATTGAAGGTAGAAAACAGTACGGAATTCAATGAAGCCCCCAATCTAAAGCTGCGCGGTGAAAACCCGCTAATTGTTATTGACGGGGTGCCTTACAAAAATATGTCGCTACGGGATATCGCTTCGGATGATATAGAATCCATTGATGTACTGAAAGGGGCTACGGCTTCCGCCTTGTATGGTGCGCGGGGTGGTTCGGGTGCCGTCATGATTACCACCAAAAGAGGAAAAGAAGAAGGGTTGCAGGTAACCGTAAACAGCAGTACGATGTTCAATGCCGGATATCTAAAATTGCCGGAAGTACAAACATCTTACAGTTCGGGAAAAAATGGTATATACAATGATAACTCCAGCTATGTATGGGGAGCCAAGCTGGACGTCGGCAATGAAGCCATGCAATACAACCCGTATACTCAAGAACGGGAAATGACAGAACTGACTTCCAGAGGGAAAAATAACCTGAAAAACTTCCAGGAACTGAGTTTCATCACCAACAACAACGTAAGCGTCACTCAGAAAGGTAAATATGGAAGTATCCGTACCTCATTGACACACGTCTACAACAAAGGCCAATGGCCCAACGAGAAATTAAACAAAATAACCTATACCGTATCAGGAGATATGAAATATAAAAAATTCAGTTCCGAGGCCGGAATCACTTACAACAAGAGATTCTATCCCAATATGGGCGGATCGGCCTATCACGGTACAGGCTATATTTACAATCTTCTGGTATGGTCGGGCAGTGAATACGATATACGGGATTATAAGAATTACTGGCGAATAAAAGACGAACAATCCAATTGGTGGGACCGGGGCGGTTGGTATGACAACCCTTATTATATAGCCAACGAGTTAACGAGTTCGGACAATTATGATGTAGTCAATGCCTTTGTCAATGCTTCTTATGATATTACTTCCTGGTTGAAGCTATCCCTGCGTTCGGGTGCTGATATGTATACGGAAAAAAGCGAAACAAAAGCTCCGGTAGGTTCCGTGACCGGCAAAGGAGAGAAGAAAGGATATTATTCTGTCTATCAAAAAAGAGGATTCAGTACCAATAATGATATTATGCTGACTGCCGAACATAAATTCGGTGATATCAGTGTGGACGGATTCGTCGGAGGAAATATTTACTATTACCAGAATGACTATTTAGGATCAAACACTGCCGGCGGATTAATCATTCCGGGGTATTATTCACTAAAAGCATCAGTAGACCCCGCCGAAACCAGCAAAACTTATAACAGCAAACAAACGAATTCCATTTACGGAAAAATAGGATTAGCTTATAAAAGTGCGGTCTTTGTAGAAGCAACGGGACGTAACGACTGGTCGTCAACCTTACCGGAAGAGACTCGTTCTTATTTCTATCCGGCTGTTTCCGGTAGCGTAGTGCTCTCCGAATTCATCAAAATGCCCAAAGTTATCGACTTCTGGAAAATAAGAGGTTCGTGGACAACCACCAAACATGATATGGGTGTGTATGCTATCAATGATGTTTATTCTATCAGTACCGATGT